>OODU01000006.1_pt1 | contig 261304 bp, 216 predicted proteins | sample 1671171 | NCBI WGS metagenome assembly OODU01 (sample SAMN06348129, study PRJEB24527) | human gut metagenome | biome: human gut; feature: ankylosing spondylitis patient; material: feces | host: Homo sapiens | place: China | collected 2015-10
GGCCCGCTACCGCGCGCAGGGGCAGTAAGGAGAGCAGAGACATGGCAGACATCGCATTCGAGAAGGACCTCTCCGTCGCCGAGACCGGCATCGTGGGCCTCAAGGTCGTCGACCTCGCCGTCCACGGCGACTCGCGCGGCTGGTTCAAGGAGAACTGGCAGCGCGCCAAGATGACCGCCCTGGGCATCCCCGACCTCAGGGTCGTCCAGAACAACATCTCCTACAACGACAGCCGCGGCGTCACCCGCGGCATCCACGCCGAGCCCTGGGACAAGTTCATCTCCGTGGCGCGCGGCAGCGTCTTCGGCGCCTGGGTGGACCTGCGCGAGGGCAGTGACACCTACGGCAAGGTCTACACGACCGTCCTGGACCCCTCCAAGGCCATCTACGTGCCCCGCGGCGTGGGCAACTCCTTCCAGGCCCTGGAGGACGGCACCGCCTACACCTACCTGGTGGACGCCCACTGGTCGCTCGAGCTGAAGAGGACCTATACCTTCGTGAACCTCGCCGACCCCGAGCTCGCCATCGAGTGGCCCATCCCGCTGGACCAGGCCACCGTCTCCGAGGCCGACCTCAACCACCCGATGCTCGCCGACGTCGTCCCCATGGCGCCCAAGAGGACCCTCGTCACCGGCTGCAACGGCCAGCTGGGCCATGCGGTGCGCGCGCTCGCCGAGGAGCGCGGCGTCGCGAAGGACTTCGACTTCTGCGACATCGACACCTTCGACATGTCCGACCCGGACGCCTACGTACAGTACGACTGGTCGCTCTACGGCACCGTGATCAACTGCGGTGCCTACACGGCCGTGGATAAAGCGGAGACCCCCGAGGGCCGTGTCATCGCCTGGAAGGCCAACGCGACCGGCCCGGCGCTCCTCGCCCGCACCTGCGCCGGGCACGGCATCACGCTCGTGCACGTCTCCTCCGACTACGTCTTTGACGGCACCGCCGAGGTCCATGACGAGGACGAGCCCCTCAGCCCGCTTTCCGTCTACGGCCAGACCAAGGCCGCGGGCGACATCGCCGTGGCGGGGTGCCCACGCCACTACATCATGCGCTCCAGCTGGGTCATCGGCGAGGGCCACAACTTCGTGAAGACCATGAAGGGGCTGTCCGACCGCGTGGCCGACCCCGAGGACGGGCTCACGCAGGTCACCGTCGTGGACGACCAGCTGGGACGCCTGACCTTCACGCGCGACATGGCCGCCGCCATCTTCCACGTTTTGGACGCGATGGCCCCCTACGGCACCTACGACTGCACCGGCTCCGGCGCCGTGAGGAGCTGGGCGGACATCGCCCGCGCCGTCTTCGAGGTCGCCAACGGCAACGGCGACAGGGTCGTGCCGGTCAGCACCGCCGACTACTACGGCGGCGCCGAGGGACCCGTCGCCCCGCGCCCGGTCCACTCCGCGCTCGACCTTTCCAGGCTCGAGTCGGTCGGGTTCCACATGCCCGACTGGGAGGAAGAGCTTGGGGAGTACCTCAAGACGCTCTAGCCGCTATCAACTTTTCGAGAGTAAAAGCCGCCGTTCTTTAACGGCGGCTTTTCTTGTTGATGGCTATCTGCGCAGTGGTGCCAATAGTATTTTGCGGAAGATCTTTCACTCGCTTGGCGTGGTGGCGGACCTGCCGGGCTGGTCATCGTAGGCGTATTTGCTGTACACGTTGACCTCCCACTGCTTTTTTTCGACCTTTGCCACGGAATCGAGGATGAAGCCGGTCGCAAGGCTCAGACCGCACAGGAACATAAACGACGCGGCGAGCATGGCGGTGGGGAAGCGCGGAACGAGGCCGGTCTGGAAATACTCGACAACGATGGGCATGCCCAAGGCGAGGCCGATCACCGCAAACAGAAGCGCGACGAGGCTGAAGAACTTCAGAGGGCGGTAGTCCTTGAACAGCGTGCCAATCATCGCAACGACTTTAATGCCGTCGCTTACGGTGTTGAGCTTGGACTCGGAACCTTCCGGACGGTCGCGGTACTCGATGGGCACATCCTTGATGCGCCAGCGGTGGTCGACGGCGTGGATCGAGAGCTCGGTTTCGATCTGGAAGCCCTCGGAAAGCACAGGGAAGGTTTTAACGAACGGGCGGCTCATGGCACGGTAGCCGGTCATGACATCATCGAAGCTGTAGCCATAGATCCACTTGATCATGGCACGGACCAGATTGTTGCCAAAGCCGTGGAAGGCACGCTTGTTCTCCTCGGCATAGGTGCCGTTGGAAAGGCGATCGCCTACGGTCATGTCGGCCGTGCCGCTGAGGATAGGCTCGCAGAGGGCTTTGGCCGCCTCGGCGGGGTAGGTGTCGTCGCCGTCGACCATCAGGTAGCAATCGGCGTCGATGTCGCGAAACATCTGGCGGCACACGTTGCCCTTTCCCTGACGGGGCTCAAAGCGGACCGTGGCGCCGTGCTCGGTGGCGATGCGTGAGGTATCGTCCGACGAGTTGTTGTCATAGACATAGACCGTCGCTTGCGGAAGCTCGCGGTGAAAGTCGTCGATGACTTTGCCGATCGTGAGCGCTTCGTTGTAGCAGGGGATGATGACGGCGATGGATTCAGAATTCACTCAATGCTCCTTATACATTCTATCCTTGAAAGTATAGCCGTTTGGTCATGGCATCCTAAGATGTGGGTTAGTTCTCCAGTTTTGTTGCGTGAATCGTTTGCATGGTCGTCGGGTCTATACTGTTCGTTTGTCAACGATTACGAGTAAAGGAGTTGCATCCGTGTCGGATCAGACAAAGCAACAAGAAACTCGCAGTCTGCCTGCGACGTTTGCTAAGAACGAATTTGAGAAGGATGCGTTTATCCTTCGTCAGCTGGTTACCAAGGATTTTAAGATCAAGTATCGCCGTAGCGTTCTGGGTGTCGCATGGTCGGTGCTCAATCCGTTGCTGATGATGATCGTCATGGCCATCGTGTTCTCGACGATTTTTGGCCAGGGCCGCAATGGCTCAATGACGCCCGAGATGTACCCGCTGTACTTGATCGTGGGTAACATTACCTTTGCCGTCATGTCCGAGTCTACGAACCAGGCCCTGACGTCTATCGTGGGCGCTGCCCCTCTGCTCAAGAAGGTTAAGGTGCACCGCTGGGTCTTCCCGGTGCAGAAGGTGCTCTTCTCGCTGGTCAACTTTGCCTTCTCGCTGGTCGCCGTCGCCATCGTCATGCTGTGGTTCCGCGTTATGCCTTCTTGGCACCTCATTCTGCTGCCGGTTTGCCTGCTGCTGCTTATGTGCTTCTGCATGGGCCTGGGCATGATGCTCTCTGCTCTTACGGTCTTTTTCCGCGACGTTATGCATCTATGGAGCGTCGTCATCACGGCATGGACTTACATTACGCCCATCTTCTGGACGACTGACTATATTGCGCAAATGCCGCATCTCGTGCGTATCTTGATGTATGCGAACCCCATGTTCAACTACCTGCAGTTTATGCGCGATATCTTTCTGTTCCAGACTACGCCCTCGCTCATGACGTTTGGTATGTGCGTTGCCTGGGCGGTTCTTGCGCTTATTATTGGCTATACCGTGTTCCATAAGTCCGAGCGCAAATTTATCCTCTACATCTAAGGAGTGCTGTGATGACTGAATCTGTTGTTGATTACAGCGAGCAGCCTCTGGCTGTCGAGGTCGACGACGTCACCATGATCTTTAACATGGCGTCCGAGTCGCTGACCAACCTCAAGGAGTACTTCATCAAGCTCGCCAAGCACGAGCTGTTCTTTGAGGAGTTTAGGGCGCTTAAGCATATCTCGTTTGATATTCACCGTGGCGAGGTCGTGGGTCTAGTCGGCACCAACGGCTCCGGCAAGTCTACGATGCTCAAGATTATCGCTGGCGTGCTTGAGCCTAGCGAGGGCAGCGTTAAGGTGCACGGCAATATTGCGCCTCTGATTGAGCTTGGTGCCGGCTTTGACCCCGAGCTGACCGCCCGCGAGAACATCTATCTGAACGGTGCCCTGCTCGGCTATACCAAGGAGTTCATCGACGCCAACTTTGACGGCATTATCGAGTTCGCTGAGCTGCAGAACTTTGTCGATATGCCGCTTAAGAACTTCTCCTCGGGCATGGTGGCGCGTATCGCCTTTGCAATCGCGACGATTACTGAGCCCGATATTCTGATCGTTGATGAGACGCTGTCCGTCGGTGATGTGTTCTTCCAGCAGAAGTGTGAGGCCCGCATTCAGCACTTTATCCAGAGCGGTGACGTGACGGTTCTGTTCGTTTCGCACTCCATGGAGCAGGTTGAGCGCATCTGCCAGCGTGCCGTTTGGATTGAGAAGGGTGACCTTCGCATGGACGGCCCGGTCGATGAGGTCTGCAAGGCGTATCGCGAGCAGTTCAACTAGGTTATAATTACTTGCGCCCGACAGGCTTGCGCTTGCTTGGGCGTGTGGTTATTTGCTCCATTAGCTCAGTTGGATAGAGCAGGGGACTTCTAATCCCAAGGTCGACGGTTCGAATCCGCCATGGAGCACCATCGTTTATTAAGCCCGGACCGCTTGGTGGTCTGGGCTTTTTTCATCTTGTATGCTGCTGAAGCCGAGCGCGAGCAAGCCGCTGCTGTTTGTTGGGGTTGGCATTTTACTTTTCCAGATGCTCTTCCAACAGCTCTAGCGCATGTGCATACCCCTGCAGGCCCTCGCCGGTGATGGTGGCGAAGCAGGCCAGGCGTGCATAGCTCACCTGGCGGAAGTCCTCGCGTGTCTCTACGGCGCTGATGTGGACCTCCACAGCCGGGATGGCGACGGCCTTGAGGGCATCGAGGATCGCCACGCTCGTATGCGTATAAGCGGCCGGGTTGATGACGATGCCGTCGACCTTGCCGTAGGCCTCCTGGATCTTGTCGACGATGCTGCCCTCGTGGTTAGACTGGAAGACCTCGATCTCGTCGAAGCCCTGTGCGGCACCTGCCTCCTGGCAGATCTGCACTAAGCGGTCGTAGTTGTCGCTGCCATAGATGCCCGGCTCGCGAATGCCGAGCATGTTGAGGTTGGGGCCGTTGATGACGAGTGCTTTCATGGTTGCTTCCTTTGCGATTGGAAAACCACCACAAAGGCGCCTGTCCCCTTTGTGGTGGTTTTGGTTAGAGAGCGGGTGGGAGGGTGTCGAGGAGGGCTTGGGCGGTGTTGGCGGCGCAGTCGCGTGAGTCGATGATGTAGTCGGCCCAGGAGCGGTAGCGCGGCATGCGCTGCTCGGCGAGCTTGTCGATGCCATCGCGCGCCGTGATGGGGCGGCCCTTGTGGGCGAGCTCGTCGAGCTTGCGGTTGAGCATCACGATCTGGCTGTTCTGGTGCAGCAGCGGGTAGTTCTCGTCGCGCGTGACCACGCCGCCGCCGGTGGAAAGCACCAGGCCGCTGCGCTTGGAGATGTCGGCCAGCGCCGCCGTCTCCTGTTCGCGGAACGCCGCCTCGCCGCGCTCGACGATAAAGTCGGCGCAGGGCATGCCCAGGCGCTCCTCGAGGGCGCGATCCAGATCGATGTGCTCTCGCCCCGTGAGCAGGGCAATCTGCTCGCCCACACGGGTCTTGCCCGAGCCCGGCATGCCGATCAGCGCGATGTTCTGTTCGCGGCGTGACAGGCGCTCCGTTACGTCCAGAATGCGCTCGCGCGGAGTGACCTGGCCGGTGTAGCGCTCAACGGCTTGCGCCGCCTGGGCCACGAGCATGAGCAGACCGCCGATGCAGGGGATGTCGCGGCGCTCGGCCTCGAGCATGAGTCCCGTGCGAGCGGGGTTGTAGACAATGTCGATAACGCCCTCGAGCGCATTGAGCCCCTCGAGTGTGCAGGGGGCGTCGGGACAGTGGGGGAACATGCCGGCGGGCGTGCAGTTGACGAGCAGTGCGGCGTCGGACTGCTGCGCGATGTTGTCGTAGTTGACTTCGCTCGTGCGGCCGACCGGCACGACGATGGCGCCCAGGTCGCCGAGCACCATGCTGGCAGTGGTGCCGGCGCCACCGGTGGCACCGAGCACGAGGGCCTTCTTGCCGGCGACCTCAACGCCCAGCTCCTCGACTAGGCACTGAAAGCCGAAGTAGTCGGTGTTGTCGCCGCGCAGGCGGCCGTCGGGCAGGCGCGTGATGGTGTTGACGTTTCCCATACGCTCGGCGAGTGGACTCAGCTCGTCCAGGTATTCCATGACGGCGCGCTTGTAGGGGATGGTCACGTTGGTGCCCTCCCATTCGTCACCCGTCATAAAAGCCTGGAGGTCCTCGGGCTCGCGCTCAAATCGTACGTACTCGAGCCCCGCGAGCTCCTTGTAGATGGTCGGGGTGTAGCTGTGGCCCAGCACGCGGCCCAGCACGCCGTAGGGGCGGGTTGCGGCGACATCGGTCATCTAGAGCACCTCCGTGTAACTGCCAAAGAAGGTGAAGCTCTCGCACACGTCGTCGATGGAATCGAGCAGGTCATCGAGGGCCTTGCTGCCAAAGGGGCAGTCCAGGTCAAAGTAGAACATAAACTCAAAGTCGTGCCCGGGGATGGGGCGGCTCTCGAGCTTGATGAGGTTGATATTGAGCGCGTAGAAGCGCTCGAGTACGCGATAGAGTGCGCCCGGCTCGTTGGCCGTGGTAATCATGAGCGAGGTGCGGTTGGCGCCGGGGTAGACGCGTGGCTCGCGGCTGATGACGACAAAGCGCGTGTAGTTGCTGTCCGAGTCCTGGATGTTGGGCTCCAGTACCTCCAAGCCGTAGAGTGCGGCGCAGCTGCGCGATGCGATCGCGGCAACATCGGTGCGTTCGGAGCTGGCGACCATCTCGGCCGACATGGCCGTGTTGGGGTACTTGGTGGCGTGCAGGTCGTGCGCCTCGATAAAGCCGGCGCATTGGGCAATGGCCTGGCCGTGGCTGTAGACCTCGTGCACGTCCGCAAGCTTGGCGCCGGGCTTGACGAGCAAGTTGTGGTCGATTTTGAGGCGAAGCGAGCGCACGATGTGGAAGTCGAACTGGGCGAGCAGGTCGTAGACGGCGTTGACTGAGCCGGCGGTGGAGTTCTCGATGGGCAGCACGCCAAACTCGCAGAAGCCGTCGCGCACGGCGCGCATAACGCCCTCGAAGGTCTCGAAGAACGCAATGTCGGGCACGTCGAAGAGCCTGCACGCGGCAATTTGGCTATAGGCGCCCTCGACGCCCTGGCAGGCGACGCTAGCCGTCTGGGGGAAAGGCGTGTCAAAGGCTGCAGCCGTGGCGTGGGCCTTTTGTGAGACGGTGATGCCCTTGAGCTCGTTGATGTAGCGCTGCTGCTCGGCCTTGCTCATGCTCATGAGGAGGCGGAACAGGGTGATGGCTTGGGCCTCGTAGCGCTCGGGCACGCGGCTGGCGAGATTGTTGAGCTTGGAGCGCTCACGGGCGGGGTCGAAGACGGCCTTGCCCATCTCGATTTTAGACTTGGCGACCTCGGTGGCAATGTCCATGCGCTCGACAAAACTGTTGAGGAGCGTGGTGTCGATGCCATCGATGGCCTGGCGGATGTCAGCAAGGTCCATGGAGACCCCTTTCACGTGTCGGGGGATATTGAGGGGTGGGTAGTTAGCGCTGGGCGGCGTCTTCGAGGAGGGCGTCCCAGATGGCAAGGGCGGCGGCTGCCTCGGCTACGGGGACGGCTCGGGGGACGATGCAGGGATCGTGGCGGCCGTGGACCGAGAGCTCGGCATTTTCCATAGCGTCCATGTCCACCGTCTGCTGCTCGCGGCCAATTGAGGGCGTCGGCTTTACGGCCATGCGCCACATGACGGGCGCGCCGGTCGAAATACCGCCCAGGATGCCGCCGGCGTTGTTGGACTCGACCTCGATCTCGCCGGTCTCGGCATCGATGCGATACGGATCGTTGTTCTCGCTGCCGCGCATGGCGGCCACGGCAAAGCCCATGCCGAACTCCACGCCCTTTACGGCGGGAATGCCAAACGCGATTTGCGCGATGCGGTTCTCGATGCCGTCGAACATGGGGTCGCCGATGCCTGCGGGAAGCCCGTAAATGCCGCACTCCACGATGCCGCCGATGCTGTCGAGTTCGTCGCGCGCGGCTAGGATCTCCTCACGCATGCGGCCGGCTGCGGCGGCGTCAATGCACGGCAGATCGTTCGTAAGGATCGCCTTGCGGTCGGCCTCGCGATAGACCATATCGTCCATCGGCAGGTCGGAGATGCCGCCGATCTGCGCGACGTGCGCCATCACGTTAATGCCGCGGGCCTCGAGTGCCTGCAGCGCAATGCCGCCGGCGATACACAGGGGTGCCGTCAGGCGGCCGGAGAAATGCCCGCCGCCGGCGACATCGTGCATGTTGTGATACTTCACGCGCGCCGGAAAATCCGCGTGTCCGGGGCGGGGCTTGCGGCGCAGCTCGGAATAGTCCTTTGAGCGCGTGTTGGTGTTCTCGATAATCGCGGCGATGGGTGCTCCCGTGGTATGTCCATCGACCACACCGGCGATGATGTGGGCGGCGTCGGCCTCGCGGCGTTTGGTCGCGGTCTCGTCGCGACCGGGGGCACGACGGTCGAGGAAGGCCTGCAGCCGCTCCTGGTCAACAGCGATGCCCGCCGGGATGCCATCGAGGGAGCAGCCGATGGCGGGGGAGTGCGACTGGCCGAAGATGCTTAAGTGCAAGACGTTGCCAAAGGTCGAGGACATGCTATTCCTCCTCGAGTGTGACCTTGCCGCCCAGCAGGCGGTAGTGGTCGAAGAAATCGGGATAGGACTTGTTGACGGCCTCGGCACCGTGGATCACGACCTCGCCGGTGGCGCGGCTCGCGGCGATAGCGGCCATCATGGCGATGCGATGGTCGTTGTGCGAATCGACCTCGCCGCCGGTAAAGGCGTCGACGCCCTTGATGATGAGGTCGTCGCCGGCAATGCGCACCTGCGCGCCCAGCGCGGTGAGCTCGCGGGTGGTGGTGACCAAGCGGTCGGATTCCTTGATGCGCAGACGGGCACAATCGCGGATAAAGGTGCGGCCCTGTGCCAGCGAGGCCACGGCCGAGATGACGGGCACCAGGTCCGGAATGTCGTGGGCACTCATCTCAAAGCCGGCGAGCTTGTCGGACTGCACGGTGGCGGCGTTGGTGGAGCGCACGATGCGGGCGCCAAAGCGCGAAAGCGCGGCAAGCACGTTACGGTCGCCCTGTGCGGAGCTTAGCGACACGCCCTCGACGGTGATTGGGTCGGCACCGATGGCGCCGGCGCACAGCCAAAAGGCGGCGTTGGACCAGTCGCCCTCGACGGCCACGCTGCCGGGCGTGCGGTACGAGCCACTGCTCACGCGGAAGTTCGTGACCTCGGGCTGGCCGTCCTTGGCCGGAATGCGCTCGACGTTGACCTCGACGCCAAAGGCCTTCATGGCCTGTATTGTCAGGTTGATGTAGGGGCGGCTCTCGATGAGGCCGGTTACCTGCACGCAGGAGGGCTGGGCCAGCAGCGGGGCTGCCAGCAGCAGGCCCGAGATGTACTGCGAGCTCACGTTGCCCGGAAGCACAAAGGTGCCCGGGCGCATGCGGCCGCTCGTCTTGAGCGGAAAACCGCCCAGACCCTGTAGGTCGCAGCCGGCGGCGATGATCTCGTCCGAGAGCGGGGAGAGCGGGCGGGCGCCCAAGCGCCCCTGACCCACAAAAGTTGCTTCTGCACCCAGCGCGCAGGCGACAGGCAGCATAAAGCGGAGCGTGGAGCCGCTTTCACCGCAGTCAAGCGTGCCGCCGGCAAGGGCCTTGAGCAGGCCAAACTCAACACTCTTCATGGTGGGGTGGACCTGGAAGCCGTCCTCGACGGTCTCGATGCGAGCACCCAGTGCCGTAAGGCAGCGCACCGTGGCCTCGATGTCGGCGCAGGTGGTGTTGCAGGTGACGTGCGTCTCGCCGTTGGCGAGCGCCGCGCAGATGATCAGGCGATGCGCCATCGACTTGGACGCGATGGCGGGAACGGTGCCCTTGATCGGGGACGGGGTGATGCGGGCTAGCATGCGGATGCGTCTCCCTTCTGGCCGAGGCCCTCGGCAATGAGTTCGTGGAAAGTGGAAAGCGGTGTGCGGTCGATGCTGCAGCGGCCAATGCCGTGCGGAATCACCAGGTCGATGGTGTCGCCCGCGCGCTTCTTGTCGTGGAGCGCCTCGGCAAAGACGGTATCGGCATCTAGGTCACAGCGGGTCGTGAGGCCATGACGGGCGCAGAGTTCCTCAATACGACCGGGCAGTGCGGCATCGCAGACGCCGTGCAGGGCCGCGGCGCGCGTGATGATGCCCATGCCGATCGACACGCAGTTGCCGTGTCCCAGCTCAAAGTGCTCGCAGGCCTCGACGGCGTGTCCGGCGCTGTGTCCAAAGTTGAGGAGCTTGCGCTGGTTGGTTTCGCGCTCGTCGGCGACGACCACGGCGCGCTTGATGTCGATATTGCGGGCGATGATGAGTGCTACGCGGGCCACATCGCGGTTGAGCAGCTCCAGCGTGAGCGGGGTCTTCTCCAGCTCGGCGAAAAGCTCCGGGTCGGCGATCACGGCGTGCTTGACGACCTCGCCGCAGCCGTCGGCGAACTGCTCGGGCGTGAGGGTGGCCAGACACCCCACGTCGGCGATAACCACGCTCGGCTGCCAAAAGGCGCCGGCCAAGTTCTTGCCGGCTGCCAGGTCGATGGCCGTCTTGCCTCCCACCGACGAATCCACCATGGCGAGCAGGCTCGTTGGGATCTGCACAAACTTGCAGCCGCGCATGTAGGTGGCGGCCACAAAGCCCGCCACGTCGCCCACGACGCCGCCGCCGAGTGCCACGATCACGTCGGAGCGCGAAAGCTCGTGCTCGGCCACAAACTCCAAAATGGCAACATAGGTTTCGGCGCGCTTATGGGCCTCGCCGGCCTCGAAGGTGCAGATGCTCACCTCGTAGCCTGACGCCTCCAGGCTCTGCTTAACGGGCATCTGGTAGAGCGGGCCCACGTTGGTGTCCGTCACGATGACGGCCTTGGTGCCGCCGGCAGTGGCACGCACGAGCGGTCCCGCCTGCTCCAGCAAAAACGTGCCAACATGCACCTGGTAGGGGCGTGCAGTGTCGATATCGATGGTAATCGCCATAAGCTTCGGTCCTTTCGACCTGGCGTGATGGGTTGTCTAGTGGGAGGCCTCGTCGTCGAGTGCGCGCTTAATGCGGTCGCCCTCGGCAAGGAGATTCTCCAGATAGCGCTGGTCGCGGTCCTTGAGCGCACGGCTGTAGGCGCCAAGCGATTCGATCAGATGGTCGATCTCAAAGGCGAGCGCGTCGGCGTCGTCGATCATGAGCTCGGACCACATTTGCGGGTTGAGGTGCGCCACGCGGGTGAGATCGCGGTAGCTGCCGGCCGAAAAGCCGTGGTGGACCTGAGCGGTCGGGCTCTTAACATAGGCGTTGGAGACGACGTGCGCGAGCTGGCTCGTAAAGGCGATGACGCGGTCGTGCTCGGCGGCGCTCGTTACGCTGAACTTGCCAAAGCCCAGGGGGCGTACCATCTCGCGCACCTGGCCCAAAAGCTCCAGCTTGAGCGCATCGTCCACCGCGGGTGGAACGAGCACCAGGGGAGCGCCCTGGAACAGGTCGGCGCGGGAGTGAGCGTAGCCCGAGAACTGGGTGCCCGCCATGGGGTGCGCGCCCACAAAGTAAAAGCCGTGCTCGCGGGCAAGCTCAAAGGCGCGCTCGCACACGATGCCCTTGACGCCCACCGTGTCGATCACCACGGGGCCCATGATGGCCTCGGTATCGGTGGCGTCGGCGAGCGCCTGGGCGTGCGCCTCGAGCCACTCGATGCAGGCTTCGGGGTAGCAAGCCAGGACGATGATGTCGCATTCGCCGAGCGCCTCGTCGTTGAGCTCGCCGGCAACAGTGCCCATGCTGGCGGCCGTCATGACATCGTCATCGGGATCCCAAGCCAGCACGCGGACGCCCGCCTGCGCATAGCCGCGGGCAAAGCTGCCGCCGATGAGGCCAAGGCCGACGATGCCGGCGCACTTGGGGCCGCCCTGGTTAACGCGCGCGTTTCTCACTGTACCCATGGGCTACTCCATGGTCTCTTGGCAGACAACCTCGCGGATGGCGCGGATGCGACGCATGGTGTCGTCGAACTGATCGGGGGTGAGGGCCTGGGCGCCGTCGGACCAGGCGCGACTCGGCTCGTCGTGAACCTCGATCTCCAGGCCGTTGGCACCGCAGGCGGTCGCGGCGAGCGCCATGGGCTCAACGTAGCGGGTGTAGCCGGTGGCGTGGCTGGGGTCGGCGACGACGGGCAGGTGCGACAGGTGGTGCAGCACCGGCACGGCATTGAGGTCGAAGGTGTTGCGGGTGCGGGTCTCGAAGGTGCGGATGCCGCGCTCGCACAGGATGACGTTGTCGTTGCCCTCGCTCATGATGTACTCGGCGGCCATGAGCAGCTCATCGATCGTGCCGGACATGCCGCGCTTAAGCAAGATCGGAGTCTTGGTCTTGCCGACCTCTTTGAGCAGAGGGAAGTTCTGGGCGTTGCGGGCGCCGATCTGCATGACGTCGATCTTCTTGTCCAGGAAGACCTGCACGTCGCGTGGGTCCATGATCTCGGTGACGATCGGCATGTCGAGCTCAGCAGACGCCTCGCACAGCAGGTCCAGACCGGCGGGGCCCATGCCCTGGTAGGCGTACGGGGAAGTGCGGGGCTTGTAGGCACCGCCGCGCAGCATCGTGGCACCGGCGGCCTTCACGCGGCGGGCGATGCGGATGAGGTTCTCGCCCTCGACGGAGCACGGGCCGGCGATGACCTGGAACTGATCGCCGCCGATCTTGACGCCGTGGCCGCAGTCGATGACGGAGTCCTTGGGGTGGAACTTGCGGTTGGCGCGCTTGAACGGCTCGGAGACGCGCTGCACGCGCTCGACGACATCCATGGACTCGAGCAGGAACGGGTCGATCTTGGTCGTATCGCCCACCAGGCCGATGATCGTCTCATTCTCGCCGCGCGAGACGTCGGTCTTCAGGCCTTTTTTCTCAATCCAGCTGACGATATGGCTGACGGCCTCGTCGCTGGCGCTCTGCTTTAAAATTGCAATCATGGTGTGCCTCTCACCTCGATGGATAACCCTTGCAAAAACGGCCCGCATCGCGAGCCGTGTATATATGGTGCATGAGAGTTTATACTATCTGATTCGCTTTTGCCTTCTAAAGTGAGCCGTTGTGCCGCGTCTTCCTCGGAATTGCAAAGCTTTTTCTTTTATTTTGATAGCCCGTGGTGCACTTGGGTATAATGCCAAACGTTGGCCCTATTAGCTCAGGGGATTAGAGCGTCTGCCTCCGGAGCAGAAGGCCGTTGGTTCGAATCCAACATGGGGCACCATCGAACGTAAGACCGTCCGAACCTCGCATGGTCCGGGCGGTTTTTCTTATACCGACGCGACGTGATGGGACGTGGTATGGCAGCAACGGATATCGAGCGCGGACTCTCGACCGCCGAGGTCGAGGAGCGCATCGCCGCCGGTAAGATCAACCGCAACATGGAGCTCAAGACCAAGTCGGTCAAAGAGCTCATCATCGAGAACCTCTGCACGCTGTTCAATTTGATCAACGTGATCTTGGCGTTCCTGGTCATTTTGACCGGTTCGTTTAAGAATCTGACGTTCCTGTTCGTGGTGTTCCTCAATACCGCTATTGGCGTCATTCAGTCCATGCGTTCCAAGAAGATGGTCGATAAACTCACGCTGCTGACCTCCAAGAAGGCCATCGCGGTGCGCGACGGCGCCGAGGTGGAGCTCGACCTGGACCAGATCGTGCTCGACGACATCATCCGCCTGGGGCGCGGCGACCAGATTCCTGCTGACGCCGTGGTGGTTTCGGGCGAGGCGCTCGTGAACGAGAGCCTGCTGACGGGCGAGAGCGACCTTATTAAGAAGCAGCCCGGTTCCGAGCTCATGAGCGGCAGCTTTATCGACTCGGGCCTGCTGCGCGCCCGCGTGATCCATGTCGGCGCCGACAACTACGTGGCTAAAATTAATAATGAGGCCAAGTACGTCAAAAAGGTCAATTCCGAGATCATGAACGCGCTTAACGCCATCGTGCGCTTTGCGAGCATCATCATGATCCCGCTCGGTTTGGCGTTGTTTGCCTCGAGTGTGAGCGAGCTGTGGGATGCCGCGGGAACCCCGGGCGATAGCGCGCTTTCGTGGTGCTTCTCCGAGCTGTTGGCCGGCCGCGTGCCCTCGTCGGCGCTGCTGTCCACGGTGGGCGCCCTGCTGGGCATGATCCCGCAAGGCCTGGTGCTGCTGACCTCGTCGGTGCTCGCCATCGCCACGGTGCGCCTGGCCCGCCGCAAGGTGCTGGCGCAGCAGCTTTACTGCATCGAGACGCTCGCTCGCGTCGACGTGCTGTGCCTGGACAAGACGGGCACCATCACGTCGGGTCGCATGGAGGTCGAGGGTACCTATCCGCTACCGGTCGAGGGTATGGGTGTGGGGGAGGGCGACGCCGCCGTTCCCGTCGATACCACGGTGCTCGATTTTGCGCTGGCTAACGTGGCGCGTGCGACCTCGGCCGATGCCAACGAGACCTGCCAGGCGCTGCTCAACTATTACGCCGATCGCCCGGTCGAGGTGTCTGAGCCGCTGTCGGTCATTCCGTTCTCGTCCTCCAAAAAGTGGAGTGGTGCCTCGTTTGCGCAGGGCTCCTATGTGATGGGTGCGGCGCAGTTTGTGCTCTCTGATCGTGCGTTTGCCCAGGTCGAGAACCGTGTCGCCGAGCTTGCCGATACCTGCCGCGTGCTCGTGGTGGCGCGCGTGGACGGCTTTACGCCCGATGGCGATATGGTGGGCGAGGCCGAGCCCGTGGGCTTTGTGACCATCCGCGACGAGATTCGTACCTCGGCGGCCGAGACCATCGGCTACTTTAACGAGCAGGGCGTGACCCTTAACGTGATCAGTGGCGACGACCCGCGTACGGTGTCGTCGATCGCGCGCGTGGTGGGCGTGCCGGGGGCGGACGCTTATGTGGACGCCACGACGCTCGATACGCCGGCCAAGCTCGATGCCGCAGTGGACCGCTACCATGTTTTTGGTCGTGTGACCCCGCAGCAGAAGCGCGAGCTCGTGCAGGCACTCAAGCGCCGCGAGCACACCGTGGCCATGACGGGCGACGGCGTCAACGACGTGCTGGCGCTCAAGGAGGCCGACTGCTCCGTGGCCATGGCAGCCGGCTCCGATGCCGCGCGCGACGTGGCCGAGATCGTACTCGTTGACAACGACTTTGCCTCGATGCCCGCCGTGGTGGCCGAGGGCCGTCGCTCCATCAACAACCTGCAGCGTTCGGCCTCGCTGTTCCTGACCAAGACGCTGTTCTCGATGGGCCTGGCGGCGCTGTGCATCGCGCTGCCGCCGTACCCCTTCGAGCCCATCCAGATGACGCTCATCAACTTCTTCTGCATCGGCGCGCCGGGCTTTGTGTTGGGCTTGGAGCCCAACAATGCTCGCGTGAAGGGGTCGTTCCTGACGAACGTGCTCAAGCGGGCACTGCCGGCGTCGATTGCGGTCATTTTGGCTGCGGCGCTCGATATCTTTGTGGCGCGCGTGTTTGGCTTTAGCCAGCTTACGCTGTCTACGATGTGCCTGCTTACGTCGTGCGCGGCGAGCGTCAGCCTGATCTGGCGCATCTCGCAGCCTCTCACGCCCTTACGTGTGGTGCTCTTTGTGTTTGTAGTCGCCGGCATCCTGGTGGGCGTTATCGGATTCCCAGAGCTGCTGTCTATTGCCAACCTGTCGATGGGCCAGATGGTTATCTTGGCTGTCATCGTGGTCATCACCTGCTCGGTGTTCTTTAAGCTCGCCACGATGATGGATTCGCTCAAGCCGCGTCGTCGTCATGCCGCAACTGGTTTTGGCCGCGGTGTGCGCGTCCGCTTGGGTCGCGGTGGCGGCAAGGTGAGCTCGACGGGTTCGACGGCGGAGCGTTTTGCCAAGCGCGTCGCCGCCGACATGGCGCAGCGCCGCGAAGCTCGCACCGTTCGTGAGGCCGAGGCCCGCGCACTCGAGGGCGTGGCCCAGGCCCAGCCCAAGAAAAAGAAGAGTACCGGAGTCAAGCGCTCCCGCGTAACCAAGTCCGCCCAAGGCATCAAAGTCTCGATGCCGAGCAAAAAGAAGAAGTAACTACGCGCCCTGGCGATGTTGAATTGGTGCCTTGCTCCTGTGGGGCCTTGGCGATGTTATGCTCTAACCTCGATTGTTTGAATTGCTTCGAAAAGAGGATGCCGTGATCTGTCCGCATTGCCTTAAGACCATCGAGGACGGCGCCTCGTTCTGCCCCTACTGCAACGCCTATGTGGGTCCGGGCGATGGTCCCGAGCACACCGAATTCGTGTTCTGTGAGGGCTGCGGTGCCCGTCTTTCTCCGCATGATCGTACGTGCCCCAAATGCGGACGCCCCGCTCCGGGTATCCTCTCCGAGGACGCGGCCGCATCCGACCTGGCAGCGGGCCGCACGGCGGGCTTTCCGCGCCTAACGCAAGAGCAGATCGATACCGAGGTGCCGCATGCGCCGGCCTCTGCCGCTGCGGTGCTTTCGGACGCCGCCGACCCCAATGAGACCTGCGTGCTGCCGGCTTTCGATAAGGATTTCGGTATCCCCAAGGTCGATATTCCCATGCCCGTTTCCCTGCATGACGATGCTCAAAAACCCAAGCGCAAGGTGCACCCCGACGAGGACGCCTATCACAAGCACAAGCGTCATATTCCCAAGCCGCTTATCGTCATCGCGGTCCTTGCCGTCGTTTGCGGCGGTGCCTATTGGTTCGTGACGACCGATCCCATGGGTGTTATGCCCGGCTTCTACGACCAGTTTGGCCAAGCTGCACAAACCACCTTCCCCACGCGCCAAAAGGGCGAGGCGACTGAGGACGATACCAAGCAGGGCGATTCTGCCGAGGTGGTCCAGGAAGAAACCGTGCTCACCGATGATCAGCTCTATACCAGGCTCGACGGTCTGTATCAGACCATCGTGTCCTACGCTGACGAAGACCAGATCGGCGAGGTCATCGATTCCTTTAACAACGGCTATCTCCGAACGCCGCTGTCCACCCGTCAGGAGCTGTCGCAGAGTGCCTACGCCCTGCGCGACCAGATCAAAAAGACGCAAGATGAGCTCAACAACCTTAAGTACCAGGACGATTCGGTCTATGCGGATGACATCGCCCACTTAAAGCAGCTTGCCGAGTGGATGTATGAGCGCGTCGACGTGATCTGCCAGAGCTGGGATATTTCGCTGGCCATTCCCGATGGCGAGTCGATGAGTTCCCACCAAAGCGAGATCCTGGCGCCCATCGCGCAGGGCGGCAATAGCGCGCTGAACCAGTACGATGCCAATGTGGGTTCCTGGAAGCCGCAGCAGCGTTCCTAAAACTAGTTCGCCATAGTCGGCATAACCTACGTACGCAATTGATGTAAGCCCGTGCTTATTGCTACAATTCGTACAAATATGCTTTAAACGCACGAGGAAGGAACCACATGTTTGGTTTTAAGAAAGAGCTCTACACGCCCGAGTATCAGCTTGTCGGCGACGAGTGCGCCGTAATCGAGACGTCGAAGGGTACCATCAAGGTCAAGTTTGACGGCGAGGGCGCTCCCATTCATGTCGCGAACTTCTGCGAGCTTTCCACGATGGGTTTCTATGATGGCCTTAAGTTCCATCGCTATGTGCCCGGTTTTGTTATCCAAGGTGGCGACCCCAATACCCGCGACATGTCCGGCGCCGACGTCGCCGCCGGTCTTGAGGGCCCCGACGGCATGCCCGGTACCGGTGGCCCCGGCTACTGCATCAAGGGCGAGTTCGCCACCAATCCGCGCAACAGCCATGTCGATGGCGCCCTTGCCATGGCACGCTCCATGGACCCCGATTCCGCGGGTTCGCAGTTCTACTTCTGCCTGGGCGCCCAGCATAACCTCGATTCCGGTTACACCGTCTTTGGTACCACGGTCGAGGGTCTCGATGTGATTTCGCAGCTGCGTGCCGGCGACGAGATCGTCCATGTCGAGATCGTTCACGAGTAAAGGGGACTTCCTTGAATAGCCAGCTGATCCAACAGGGCCGCGCCGCTTACCGCGCGGGTGATTTTTCCGCTGCAGCCCAGATGCTTGGGGCGGCAAAGACTCCCGATGAGATTATGGGCGAGGCAGATCACCTTCGTGGCAACGCCTTGATGCACCTGGGCATGTATGCCGAGGCCGCCGAGGCCTATGCCGCCGCCCTCAACGACGGCACCTACGGCAAGCGCGGCGCGCTGCTCACCAACCGCGGCAAGGCGCTTGCCGCCGTGGGCGACTACACGACGGCCGCTCAGGCGTTCTCTGCTGCTACGCAGGATGCTTCCTATGCCACGCCGTTCAAGGCCTATCTGGGCCTGGGCAATGCGCTGTTCCAGTCGGGCGACTATGCCAACGCAGGAACCGCCTTCCGTCAGGCTGCCATCGACGGCGCCAATCCGGCTCCTGCCGCCGCACTCGGCGAGCTCGGTCGTTGCTTCATTAAGCTCGGCCGTCCGGCGGATGCCGTGGAGACCTACCGCACGGCTATCGACTTTGCCGGCCCCCGCGACGACACGCGTGCGCTCAACGCCGGCATGGGTCAGGCGCTTTCTGCCGCCGGCCGTCCCTCCGACGCACTCGACGCCTTTAACGCCGCTACTGCCGATGGCATCTACCAGCTCACCTCCGAGCAGGCCGATGAGCTTGCCCGCGTGCACGATTCGCTTGCCGCGCTGTCTGCCCAGACGGCTATGGCCACGGCTCCGGCGCCCGCGATGGACGCTCCTGCCGTCGATCCGCTCGATCCTACGGGCGCGACCGGTCAGTTTATGCCCGATCCCTCGGACACCGGCTTCTTTACGCTGTCCGAGTCCGAGATGGTCCAGCAGGACCGTCAGGATCGTAAGCAGGCCAAGGTCCGTCGTCGCCATCGCCACACGGGTCTTAAAGTCTTCATCGTGCTGCTTCTGCTCATTTTGATCGCCGCGGGCGGTCTGGGCTTTGCCTACACGCGCGGCTTTGGCTTCCCGTCTCAGGAGTCTGTCGTTACCGATCTGTTCCAGGCTGCCGGCGACGGTGACGCCGCAAAGGCCGAGTCTTGCCTGGCCTCGAGCCTGTCCGAGGACGCTAAGTCGATGATCATCTCCTCGATTCCGCAGGGTGCCACCGTGTCCGTCGAGGGCATGGATCAGTCCATGACCGAGACGACCGCCAAGGTGAAGGCATCGCTGTCCAAGGGCGGCGAGCAGGAGTACACCGTCAAATTCGTGCGCTCCGACAACCATATCGGCTGGGCCGTTTCTTCGCTTGATATGGATTTCTCGGCTGCTGACAACCAGTAGTGACCTTATGGGATTTAGCTTTGCCCGGCGCTTCACCGCAAGTGAGGCGCCGGGCTTGCGCTAGTATGATGAGCTAGTAGTTTTCCAGCAATCATCCAACACATCAGGAGTTGCGTTGTTTTCTTTGATGGATATGTTCTTCGGTAGCTATGCGGGCGATCTTGCCATCGACCTCGGCACCGCCAATACGCTTGTCTCCGTGCGCGGCAAGGGCATCGTCATTCGCGAGCCCTCTGTTGTCGCCATCGACAAGAACGACGAGCGCATCTTGGCGGTCGGTATCGAGGCAAAGCGCATGCTCGGCCGTACGCCCGGCAACATCGTGGCCGTTCGTCCCCTGAAGGACGGCGTCATCGCCGACTTCGATGTTACCGAGGCCATGCTTCGCTACTTTATCGACAAGGCGTCCGAGAAGCGCTATCCGTGGACTCCGCGTCCGCGTGTTGTCGTCTGCGTTCCCTCCGGTGTCACGTCGGTCGAGAAGCGCGCTGTCTTTGAGGCCACGATCCAGGCCGGTGCCCGCCAGGCCTATCTGATCGAAGAGCCCATGGCGGCTGCCATCGGCGCCGACCTGCCCGTCGAGGAACCCACCGGCTCCATGGTCATCGACATCGGTGGCGGTACCACCGAGGTTGCCGTTATCGCTATGGGCGGCATCGTCGTCTCGCAGTCCATCCGTATTGCCGGCGACGAGTTCGATCAGGCCATCCTCACGCACGTTCGTGATGCCTACAACCTGGCCATCGGCGAGCGTACGGCAGAGGACATCAAGATCAAGGTCGGCTCCGCCGTGCCGCTCAAGGATGAGCTCGACGTCGAGGTCAACGGCCGCGACGTGATCACCGGTCTGCCCAAGACCGTGCGCATCGAGAGCGAGGAGATTCGTCGCGCACTCAACAAGCCGCTCGACGAGATGGCCAAGGCCGTCAAGGACGCACTCGACGCCACGCCTCCCGATCTTGCCTCGGACCTTATGTACTATGGCATTTTGCTGACCGGTGGCGGCGCGCTGCTGCGCGGTCTCGATGTGCGCCTGCGCGATGAGACCGGCGTTTCGGTCAACGTCAGCCCCACGGCGCTCGATAACGTTGTTAACGGCTGTGCCCGCGTGCTCGAGGCCAATGCGTTTGATGGCGGCTTCGTCCAGACCAATGCTTAATTTCCAAAAGGTGGATTCCATTTGGCACGATCTTCGGGTTTCTCCACAAATCTGAATACCAAGCGACAATCAACGGGTATGCGCCCGTTGATTGTTTTCAGCCTGATTTCGGTGTTGCTGCTCACGTTTTACATCCGGGAGGGCGAGGCAGGACCGATTCATGCCGTGCGCTCGGGCGTGACGACGATTACCTCGCCGGTGCGCTTTGTGGGCTCGGCTGTGGCGGCTCCCTTCAATGCGATCGGAAACGTGTTCTCTAACCTTACGGCGTCGCAGGACACGCTTGACGAGCTTAAGAAGCAAAACGAGGAACTGACCTCTAAGGTTGCCGAGCTCTCCGAGGCTCAAAAGACCGCCGAGCGACTGGAGGGGCTGGTCGGCCTGCAGTCGACCTACAACCTCAAATCAACCGCAGCTCGTATCGTCGGCGCTTCGGGCGATGCCTGGACCTCGACCGTCACCATCGATAAGGGTTCTGCCGACGGTCTTACCATCAACATGCCTGTGACGAGTTCTGCCGGTGTCATAGGCCAGATTATCGAGGTCTCGGCCAAGACGTCCACCGTGCGCCTGATTGGCGATGAGAACTCGGGCGTGTCCGCTATGGTGCAGGACACGCGCGCCCAGGGCATGCTGCAGGGTCAGGCTGACGGCACGCTGCGTCTTGAGTACGTGAGCGTCGATTCCGACGTTAAGGTTGGCGACATCATCGTGACCTCGGGCATTGGCGGTGTGTTCCCCAAGGGTCTACCGCTCGGCACCGTCTCGTCTGTTGAGAAATCGGCTAACGACGTGTACTACACCATTGTGGTGCGCGCCCAGACGACGGCCGAGAACAACGAGGAAGTGCTGGTCATTACCTCGCTGACCGACGAACAGTCGGCCTCGGATGAGGACGTGAACACGGTCAACAGCACGCCGCAGGGAACGTCGCGCGATGCTGCGACCAAGACGAAGGACGAGAGCCCGGATGACAGTTCCGACACGTCCGAGACGACCGATTCCGGCTCGAGCGAATAGGGGGCATGTCCATGGACCTACACGAGCAGGGGATGAGCTCCCGCACGTTTGTAATCGCCGCCATTGTGTGCGTGCTGCTGCAGGCAGGCCTGGCACCGCAGATCTCCATTGCGGGCGGTCGCGTCAACTTTATGATTATCCTGGTGTGCCTAAGCGTGTTCTCGGGCGACCCGACCCGTGCCGTCGTGTGCGGTTTTTGCAGCGGCTTGTTCTATGACCTTTCCGCTGCCGTGCCGGTGGGCGTTATGTCGCTCCTGCTGACCGTGGGTTCTTTTGCCCTGGTGCATAGCGCTGCCGGTCAGACGGGCGGTGCCCCGAGTGCGCGCGGCATCACGGTGGGCGCCTTCGCGTTCGTCATTAATGTGATCTACAGCATCATCTTGCTGTTTATGGGTTTGGAGACGAGCTTTGTCGTGGCGATCTTCGGCCATGCGCTGCCGTCTTCGATCCTGACGGGTCTGGTTGCCATTCCGTTTTTGATGTCCGGCGTCGTGCCGCAGTCCGGTTATGGATTCTCCGCACGTGGCGGACGCCAGACGGGCATGCGCTTTAAGCCCAAGACCCGTAAGCTCAAATAGGGGAGGCTCGTAGATGTCTTCCCAGATGACGGTTATTATCGCCGGTATCGTGCTGGTTGTGGCCATCGTGGTCGCACTGGTCATCATGCGTCGCGGCGATTCTCGTTTTACCTACGATACGCAGCATGGGACGGCCCCGCGCGCCACCGAGGGCGAGGGCAATACCGCGGCGACCGCCTTTAAGGGCCGCTTCTCCATCCTCACCACGGGTGTGGGCGCGATGTTCGCGGCGCTTGCCGTCAAGCTGTGGGGCATGCAGATGGTCTCGTCGGACTATTACGAAAAGCAGGCTAATAGCAATCAGACGCGCACCGTTACCACACCCGCTGTGCGCGGCCGCATCCTCGACCGCAATGGCGTGGCGCTTGTCCAGAACCGTCCCTTACTTGCTGTCGTGGCCTACCGCGACCTTGCCGAGGATGAGGTTCTGGTTCGCCATCTTGCCAACGTGCTCGGTATGCCCTACGTGGCGGTGCTGCGCAATATTCAGGACAATTCCGAGGGCGCTCAGAGCCTGCATACCATCGCGACGGACGTCCGTCGCTCCACGGTTGCCTATATTCAGGAGCACGCCGGCGAGTTCCCGGGCGTCAAGATTGCCGAGCGTACCGAGCGCCAGTATCCATATGGCGAGACGGCATGCCATATCTTGGGCTATACCGGCACCATTACCTCCGAGCAGCTCGAGGCCCAGAATAAGAAAACCTCTGGTGATGATGATGCTTCTGCTGGCCGGATTACGTACCAGTCGGGCGATATCGTGGGCCAGGCGGGTGTTGAGAGCTACTACGAAAACCTGCTGCAGGGAATTCGTGGCGAGCAGACCGTCAAGGTCGATGCCTCGGGCAATGTGACCGGTCAGGCCGGCGCCGTGCCCGCCAAGGCCGGCTCCGACATTAAGCTCACGCTCGATCTTAAGATCCAACAGGCCTGTGAGACGGCGCTGGCGAGCGCCATCGAGCTTGCCAAGACCACTGGCTACAGCAATGCCGGCAACGGCGCTGTGGTGTGTCTCGATCCCAACAATGGCGAGATCCTGGGCATGGCGAGCGAGCCCAAGTTCGATCCGTCCGTCTTTATCGGCGGCGTCTCAAATGACGTGTGGACCGAGCTCAATGATGACAAGGGTTCGCACCCGCTGCTCAACCGCGCCATTAGCGGACAGTACATGTCGGCCTCGACCATCAAGCCGCTCTCGGCACTGGCCGGTCTTGAGTTTGGAACCTACACTTCAACGCAGACAACCAACTGCACGGGCTATTGGACGGGCCTGGGCAAGGCTTGGGGCAAGCGCTGCTGGCTGACGTCTGGCCACGGCACCATGACGCTGCAGTCGGGTATCGCCAACTCGTGCGACCCCGTCTTCTACGACATGGGCAAGGCCTTCTTTTATGACGAGCAACATTCCGAGGGCCTGCAGGAGGTCTTTCGTCGCTGGGGCCTAGGCAAGACCTGCGGTATCGATCTGCCGAGTGAGGGCGCGGGCCGTATTCCCGATGCCGAGTGGAAAGAGTCGTACTTTACCGACGCCTCTGCCGAGGACCGCAAGTGGAATGCCGGCGATATGACCAACATTGCCATCGGCCAAGGCGACATCCTGGTGACGCCCCTGCAGATGGCGTGCGCCTATATGGGTCTTGCCAACGGCGGCAAACAGTACGTGCCTCACGTGTTTTTGTCTGCCGTGTCGCGCGATGGCGACGGCGATGCCTATAAGTACAACGGCAAGGGCAAGAAGAAGCGCCTGGAGGCCAAGATCAACAGCGATTCGGATTTGACTCTTGTTCGCAACGGCATGCACGACGTGATTTACACGGCATCGACGTCCCTGGCGGCTCACTTTGGCACCCTGACGCCGCAGGTGTACGGCAAGTCGGGCACGGGCGAGAAAAGCGGCGAGGACGAATACGCGTGGTTCTGCGCCTATGCACCGGCCGATGATCCCAAGTATGTCATCGCTACTGTCCTGGAGCAGGGCGGCGGTGGTTCGGATACCGCGATGCATGTCGTGCGCGACGTGCTCGGCGTGATTTATGACGAGCCCGATACCTCTTCGGCCTCGGGCGATTCTTCGGTTCGATAGGAGGTTGCGATGGATTTTTCTCCGGCGGATCTGTTCCGTTCAACCAAGACCGGCTCTCGCAGCAGCCTGGACCGCGTCAACAAGCAACTTTCGGCCTCGCGCGGTACGTTTCGCCAAAAGGTGCATATCGGTGTGCTGCTGGCTACCGTCGCGCTCGTTGCCTATGGCGCCATCATTATTTGGTCGGCGTCACAGTTTAAGGCCGACGCCTCATTCTCGCGCCACCTGCTGGGCATTGGCATTGGCGCGGTGCTTGCGGTGCTCGTCTGGCGTACCGATCTGCGCGGTATTTCCAATTTTTCGACGGCGTTGCTCGTCATCGACCTGATCGTGATCTTCTCGCCCAAGATTCCGGGTCTGTCCTATACGGGCGGTCTGGGCATGACAGGCTGGATCAAGATTCCCGGTATCGGCTTGACATTCCAGCCGGTCGAGCTTGCCAAGCTCATCACCATCTTCTTTATCGCCACGCTTGGCTCGCAGTATAACGGCCGCATCGATACCGTTCGCGACTACGTCAAGCTCTGCGGCATGCTGTCCATCCCGTTTTTGGCCGTCGTTGCCATGGGCGACCTGGGCTCGGGCCTGGTCGTGCTGGTCTCGGGCGCCATCGTCATCTGCATGAGCGGTGCGCGCCGCGAATGGGTGCTGTCGACCCTGGCCCTGCTTGTGGGCCTGGTGGCCCTCGTCCTGGCGCTCGATTCGGTCTTTGATTCGTTGCTCGGCCACGATGTGCTCATCAAGCAGTATCAGATGAACCGCCTGACGGTCTTTATCGACCCCGATAATGCCGATTCGGACGATGCCTACAACCTGCAGCAGTCGCTTATCGCCGTTGGCTCGGGCGGCTTCTTTGGTAAGGGTTTGGGCCATGCGACGCAGTCGGCCGGCGGCTTTCTTCCTGAGTTCCACACCGACTTTGTCTTCGCCTTCCTATCCGAGACCTTTGGCTTTTGCGGTTCCTTTTTGCTCCTGTGCCTCTACGTGCTGCTGATCTTTTCGACGATTCGCGTCGCCTTTAAGTGTGAGTCGCTGTTTTTGCGTCTTTCGTGTGTTGGCATCGTTGGCATGTGGGCGTTCCAGACCTTCGAAAACATCGGCATGTGCATCGGCATGATGCCGATTACCGGTATTCCGCTACCGTTTATTAGCTTCGGTTCGTCTTCGATGATGATTCAGCTGCTGACGGTGGGTATCGTACAATCCATATGGCGGCATCGTTCGGGCGCCGCGTAACCGCTGGAGGGGTTTGCTATGAAAATTCCCGTAGATAAGCTGACCCGCGCTTTTAAGATGGGCGCGTCCGTTAAGAAGGATTCCGATACGCCGGTGCGCGTCTCGGTCTATCTGGATTCGTCCGCCTCGCGCTTTCTGGCCGAGACGGTGCGTGATGCCTTTGTGCCGCAGACGACCTCGGGCATTGTGCGCGTCGAGCGTCTGGGGGAGGAGCGAATTGCTCCAAAGACCGATACCGATGTGGTGCTGGTGCTCTCGTGCGGCTCCGACCGCTTGGAGAGTGCCGTGCAGGAGCTCGTGATCGCCGGCGCCCCCGTGTGCGTGCTTGCCGAGTCTGCTGTGGAGGTGCCGTTTATCGAGGAGTCCACGCCTGTGCTCGGCGTGGTAGCGGCAACCGATAAGACGTATCTGCTCGAGACGCTTGCCCGCTGGATTCTCGATCGCACCGAAAAGGAAACGGCTTTTGCGGCGAACTTTGCCTTCATGCGCATCGCGGCGGCCAATCGTATCATCACCTCGTGCGCGCTCACCAATATGGCGACCGGTGCGCTGGTGTTTTTGCCGGGCGCCGATTATCCCGTTATGGCGCTGGCGCAGGTGGGCATGCTCTTTGAGCTCGCTGCCGTCTTTGGACGCGGCATTAAGCCTGAGCGCGGCTACGAGGTCGCGGGCGTGCTTGCCGGCGGTCTTGTGATCCGCGCGGTCACCCGCGCGCTCGTCAAGCAGACGCCGCATATTGGGTTTGCCGTCAAGGCGCTCACTGCTGCTGCGGGCACCTATGGCATGGGCCGTGCGCTCGTTTCGCTCTACGAGCGCGATGTCGACTACAGCCGTGCCAACGCGGTGGTCACTGCCACGTTCTCCCGCGTTCGCGATCTGGTGACCACGGTCGCGGGCGCTACCCGTCCTATGGCGTCCTATCAAGACACATCCGATCTCGCTGCTTAGGGGTTTTCCGTTGCGCGTTCCGTATCAAGACTGTTTTCATTTAATTGAGCCGCTGCTCGCCAAGGTCGAAAAGCCGAGTCGCTATATCGATCACGAGTGGGGCACGCTTTCAAAGGCCGATGCCGACTACCGTTGCTGCTTGATCTACCCGGATGTGTACGAGGTTGGTCTGCCCAACCAGGGCATCGCCATCCTCTACAATATCCTTAACCAGGCCGAGGGCATCTCCTGCGAGCGTGGCTATGTGCCGTGGCCCGATATGGGTGACGCTATGCGCGAGGCAGGCATTCCGCTGCTCTCGCTCGAGGGTGCAGCGCCGGTCGCTTCGTTTGATATCGTCGGCCTGCATGTGCCGCACGAGATGGCGGTGACGAACTTCCTTGAGGCACTCGATCTCGCTGGCATTCCGCTGTTAGCGGCCGACCGAGGTGAAGACGACCCCATCATCATCGCCGGCGGCCCCTCGGTGTACAACCCCGAGCCGTACGCGGCCTTCTTCGATGCCATCCTCATCGGCGAGGGCGAGGAATCGCTGCTCGAGACCTGCCAGCTGCATCGCCGCCTGCGCGACGAAGGAGTCCCGCGCGCGCAGATTGTTGAGCAGCTTGCATCCATTGCCGGCAACTACGTGCCGTCGCTCTATGAGGTTCGTCACGACGAGCCCTGCTCGCCGCACGGCTACACCGTGCCGCGTGAGGGCAAGGATGCGCCGACCGTGGTCTACAAACGCGTCGTCGAGGATTTCGGCGCCACGAATCCGCTGTCGCAGTCGTGCGTACCCTATGCGCAGCTGGTCCACGACCGCCTGTCTATCGAGATCCTGCGCGGCTGCGCCCGCGGCTGTCGTTTTTGCCAGGCCGGCATGACGTATCGCCCGGTGCGCGAGCGCTCGGCCGACCAGATCGTCTCGTCGGTGATTCAGGGTCTGGAAAAGACCGGCTATGACGAGGTGTCGCTGACCTCGCTCTCCACGACCGACCACTCCTGCATTCGTGACGTGCTCGGCAGGCTCAACCGTCGCCTGGAGGATACGGGTATTCGCGTGTCTATTCCGTCGCAGCGCTTGGATTCGTTTGGCGTGGATATGGCCGAGTCGGTCGCCGGCGAAAAGAAGGGCGGCCTGACGTTCGCGCCCGAGGCCGGCAGCCAACGCATGCGCGACATCATTAACAAGAACGTGACCGAGGAGGACCTGGACCGTGCGGCCAAGGCGGCCTTCGAGGCCGGCTGGAACCGCATGAAGCTCTACTTTATGATGGGCCTTCCCGGCGAGCGCGACGAGGACATCGTGGCCATCGCCAATCTGGCCGATCACGTGCTGGAGCTCGGTCGTTCCGTGGTGCCCAAGGCTCGTCGCGGCTCGATCTCGGTGTCCATCTCGGTTTCGGTCTTTATCCCCAAGGCTGCCACGCCGTTCCAGTGGTGCCCGCAGCTCGACTACGACGACGTCAAGCGTCGCCAGAAGCTGCTCATCACGAGCGTTCGCAACCGTGCCGTCCGCGTGCATTACCACGATGCCGAGACCTCGCTCATCGAGGCCGCGCTCTCCCGCGCCGGTCGTGACATGACGCCCGTCATCATCGATGCTTGGCGCTCGGGGTCTCGCTTTGACGCCTGGGTAGAGCATTTCTCGCTCGATAACTGGAAGGAGGCTGCTGCCAAAAACGGCATCGACCTCAATGAGCTCGTGCACCTGCCCTACGAGTTGGACTGGCGCCTGCCGTGGGAGCATGTGAGCCCCGGCTGCACGCGTGGCTTCCTCGAGCGCGAGTACCGTCGCTCGCTCGAGGGTGTCACGACTCCCGACTGCACCCGCACGTCGTGCACCGGCTGCGGAATCTGCCCCACGCTCCACGTCAAGAATGTATTGATGGGTGATCGCGCATGAGTGAGCGCCTGACCGACAACCCCACGCTCTTTAGGCTTCGTGTTCGCTATGGCAAGCGCGATCGCCTTAAGTACCTGGGCCATCTCGAAGTAATCCATACCATTGAGCGCATCGTGCGCCGTGCGGGACTTCCCTATGCCGTCACGCAGGGCTTCTCTCCGCACATGCGCGTGGGCTTCTCTTCGGCGCTACCGGTGGGTACGTCGTCGACCTGCGAGTGGTATGACCTGTTTATGACCGAGTTCGTGGCGCTCGACGAGGCGTTTGGGCGCCTGGCTGCGGCGTCACCGGCCGATCTGGCGCCCATCGAGGCGGCGTATATCGACGTGCGCACGCCGGCGTTGACGGCGCAGCTCACGCGTCTGTCGTATCGCATCGACCTGCACTTGGATCCCGAGGCGCCCGTAAGCGCCGACGAGGTGCGTCGTGCGATCGACACGCTGCGCGCCGACCATGGCATCGACTACGCGCGCGGCAAAAAGAGCAAGCGCTTGGATTTGGATCACACGCTCGTGGGCTATGAGCTCACGGCTGGGGAGCGTCCGGACCATCTGGTGCTCATGCTCGACACCCATGCCGACAACGAGGGCTCCATGCGTCCGGAAATTTTGCTTTCCGCTGCTGATGTTTTGTTGCAGGGCTTGACCCCGGGCGTGGATGCACCTATTGTTTCCACCGGTATGCAAGACCTCGTGACCATCTGCTCCTACGATGTCGAGCGTCAGAATCAAGCATGCGAGGACGACGAGGGCCGACTCGTCAGCCCCATACCTGTGCGAACTTGTGGATTTGCTCCACATACTCGTTGACGGGGGTATTTTCGCCTGCTACTATATTCGGCTGTTGCACTAACTGATGCATGAAGGGCAAGTAAACATGTACGCAATCGTTAACACGGGCGGCAAGCAGTACAAGGTCGCCACCGACGATGTCATCACCGTCGAGAAGATCGAGGGCAATGAGGGCGACAAGGTCACCCTGCCGGTCATCTTCCTCAACGATGGTAAGAAGATCGTCACCGATCCCGACAAGCTGGCCAAGGCCAAGGTTACCGCTCAGATCGTTGAGCAGTTCAAGGGCGAGAAGCAGCTGGTCTTCAAGTTCCACAAGCGTAAGCGCTATCGTCGTCTGAAGGGTCACCGTCAGCAGCTCACCAAGCTGAAGATCGTGAAGGTCCAGGCTACGTCCCGCGCCAAGAAGGCTGTCAAGGCAGAGGCCGAGGCTGTTGCCGAGGCTCCCGTCGCCGAGTAGATTACACTCGTAACGAAAGAGTAGGTATACACAATGGCACACAAAAAAGGACTCGGTTCCTCCCGTAATGGCCGTGACTCCCGCGGTCAGCGCCTTGGCACGAAGCGCTATGCCGGCCAGACGGTAACCACGGGCACGATTCTCGTCCGTCAGCACGGCACTCACATCCACCCGGGTGAGAACGTTGGCCGTGGCAAGGACGATACGCTGTTCGCGCTGGTCGACGGTACCGTTGAGTTCCACAAGGGTATCAAGCACAGGGTCAGCGTACGCCCGCTCGCGAACGCGTAATTCACCCTTCATAGAGCACATATGTGGGAGGCACTTGAGTTTTAGGATTCAAGGGTCTCCCTCTTTTTGTAGGAGGCGATTCTGTTGTCACAGTTCACCGATATCAGCCGCATTAACGTGTGCGGCGGCGACGGCGGAGCCGGATGCATGTCGTTTAGGCGCGAGGCATTTGTCCCCAAGGGCGGCCCCGATGGCGGCGACGGCGGTCGTGGCGGCAATGTCGTCATCCAGGCTGATGCTCAGCTGTCTTCGCTGATCGATTACCGCTTTAAGCATCACTTCCGCGCCGAACGCGGCACGCACGGGCAGGGTGCCCGTCGTAACGGCAAGAGCGGCGAGGACCTGATCCTGAAGGTTCCCATGGGCACCGTGGTGCGCGAGCTCGACCCCGAGACGCAGACCCCGATGTTCGAGATTGCCGATCTGGTGCATGATGGCGAGCGCGTTGTCGTGGCGCCCGGCGGTGCCGGTGGCCTGGGCAACACGCACTTTGTGACGTCGGTGCGCCGCGCGCCCGCGTTCGCTCAGCTGGGCGAACCGGCCGAGGAGCACTGGATTGAGCTTGAGATGAAGCTTATGGCCGATGCCGCACTCGTGGGCTTCCCCTCGGTGGGCAAGTCCTCGCTTATCGCGCGCATGAGTGCCGCCCGTCCCAAGATCGCCGACTATCCGTTTACAACGCTCGTGCCGAACCTCGGCATGGTGCGTGCCGGTGAGTATTCTTACGTCGTTGCCGACGTTCCTGGTTTGATCGAGGGCGCGAGCGAGGGCAAGGGCCTAGGCCACCAGTTCCTGCGCCACATTGAGCGTACGGCCCTGATCATGCATGTCGTCGACATGACGGGCGGTTTTGAGGATCGCGACCCGGTTGAGGATTACCGCATCATCAACCGTGAGCTCGAGCAGTATGGCGCAGAGCTCTCGGAGCGCCCGCAAATCGTTGTCGCCAACAAGTGCGATGCGCCGGGCACGGCCGACAAGATTGCCGACCTCAAGCGCGCCGCGCTCGACGATGGACATATGTTCTTTGCCGTGTCCGCCGTGACGGGCGCCGGGCTCAATACGCTGATGCTTGCCGTGGGCGAGCAGGTGGCTAAGCTTCGCGCCGAGCTGGCGGTTTCCGATGAGCCGGTCGATCTTCGCGACGAGGAGTGGGAGCGCCGCCGTCTGCAGCGCGAGAAGCGGTTCCGCATTGTCCAGGAGGAGCCCGGTGCCTTCCGTGTGGTTGGTCGTGCCATCGAGCGCATGGTCATCCAGACCGACTGGGAAAACGAGGAAGCCGTCATTTACCTGCAGCATAAGTTTGCACGTATGGGTGTTGACGACGCGCTCGAGAAGGCCGGTTGCCGTGCGGGCGACGAGGTCCGCATTTGCCAGCGTGCCTTTGACTTTGAGGGCGCTGAGGACTTCTCGGAGTACGAGGAGCTCGAGGACGCTGGCGAGGACGTTGCCGTTGAGGCCATTGACGTGGCCGATGCTGCGGATGAGGGCGTCGAGGTTGTCGATGCGGCGGATGCCGCGGACGATGCCGAGACCTCGGAGGGCGAGTAAGCCATGTCGCTGCGCGGTGGAATCGGTTTGCCCGAGCTGCCCATAAAAGAGGGCAAGGAGTTTCGGCTTGGCATTATGGGCGGCACATTCGACCCGATTCATTACGGGCACCTGGTGACTGCCGAGCAGGCGCGCGAGTCGCTCGACTTGGACGCTGTGCTCTTTATGCCGGCGGGCTCTCCCGCCTTTAAGCTTGACAAGCCGGTTACGCCTGCCGAGGACCGTTATGCCATGACGGTCCTCGCCACCGCCGCGAACCCGGCCTTTTTGGCGAGCCGGTTCGAGATTGACCGTCCGGGTGTAACCTATACGGCCGATACGCTTCATGCCCTTCGCGATTTTTACCCGCCGCAGGTAAAGCTCTACTTTATTACGGGCGCCGATGCGATTATCGATATTGTGACCTGGCATGATGCCGAACGAATCGCTGAGCTTGCTACCTTTATTGCGGCGACGCGACCGGGCTTTGATATCGATACGGCGCGTGCCCGAATCAAAGAGTCGGGGCTGCCGTTCGACGTGCGCTATATTCAGATTCCGGCGCTGGCGATCAGCTCGACGAACATTCGTAAGCGAGTTGCCCGCGGCATGAGCGTGCGCTATCTTACGAGCGAGTCCGTGCTCGGCTACATTCGCAAGCGCAGGCTATATGCCGATTTGGGCCAAGAAGATTTTGAGTGATGGGGGCTACGTTGTCGGTAGAGGATCAGTTTGAGGGCGATGAGCGCGCGCTGCTCAAGCGCATTCAAGAGCTGCTCGATGTTCGCATGAAAGATAAGCGCAAGCGCTATGTGCATTCGCTGGGTGTTGCCGAGACCGCACTTCATCTGGCCGAGGTCTACGGCGTTGACCGCTTTGATGCCGCTGCCGCCGGCTTAATTCACGACTGGGACAAGGTGCTTTCCGATGACGAGCTCGTGGCCCGCGCGCTTCACTATGGCATCAAGGTTGCCGGCTCTCCTTCCGCCGCGATGCCGCTTTTGCATGGCCCTGTTGCCGCCTATGAGCTTCCGCAGCTTTTCCCCGAGCTGTCGCCGGCTGTTTTCCAGGCTGTCGACCGTCACACCGTGGGTGCCTGCGACATGACGCCGCTCGATATGGTGGTCTTTGTGGCAGATGCCATCGAGCCTAACCGTCACGGCGACTATGCCCATGCGCTGCGCAAGATGGTGGGGAAGTCCTCGCTCGATGAGTTGTTCTTCTCCTGTTTTGCGCAGGGTCTGGTCTATGTGATCCAGTCCGGGCGCTATCTTTATCCCACGGCTATTACGATTTACAACCATTACGCCCAGCTGCGCTAGCTCGGGTGTGTCTAGAAAGAGGTATTCCATGGCCGACGAGACCATGACTGACGAGCAGATTCTTGAAGGTGTGGAGCACAAGAGTTTCGTTGCCACGTCCGACCGCACCGCCGCCTCGCTGTCCGCGAGCGGTGTCGCCGCCGAGGATGTCGCCCGCGCCGCCGCGCAGGCCGCCTACGACAAGAAAGGCGAGGACGTGCAGGTGCTCGACCTGACCGAGCTTTCCGACGTGTGCGACTACTTTGTGCTTGCCACCGGTACCAACAACCGCCAGGTTGATTCTATCGTCGACGAGATCGAGGAGAAGGTCGCCGAGGCTTGCGGCGAGCATCCGTTCTCCATCGAGGGCCGCGAGCAGAAGACCTGGATGCTCATGGACTACGGTTCGGTCGTCGTCCACGTCTTCACTCCCGAAGCCCGCGACTTCTACCGTCTAGAAAAGCTCTGGGGTGACGCCCCCCAGCTCCCCCTCGACCTCCTCTAGTGGCTCATTTGATACGGGGCTTTTAGTTAGCCTCGCGCATTTTGCCGGGCAGTTGCGGTTTTCCGTACCTGCCCAGCTTTCTTTTTGCCCAAAGGCGGTTAATCGTTGAAGCGGGATTGGCGGCCGAAAGATAGGGCGGTGTCGCCGAACTTGTCTCGGACGGCGTCGATCGCGACGGAGAGCTCGCGGCGGTCGCTGGATTGGGCTCCGCGGTCGTCGACTTCGCAGAACAGGTCGGTCTGGATGCCGCCCTGATGGTCAAAGTCGCTCATGCCGATGCCTGCTAAGCGAACATGCATGCCTTCCTGCCAGATGTTGTCGAGCAGTTCGAGCGCAACCGCCACAAAGATGTTCTCATCGTCGGTCGGATGAGGCAGCCGGCGCTGTGCCGAGCGACCGCTTCCATACGAATACTTAAGCTTGAGCGTTACCGTGCCGCCCGTCAGTCCCTGACGGCGCAGGCGGCGTCCCACTGACTCGCCCAGCAGCGCAATCGCCGCTTCGATGTCCCCGCGCTCAGTCAAATCTTTCGCAAAGGTGCGTTCATTGCTGACCGACTTGACCTCACGCTCTTCATCGAGGCTTGTTACTTCGGATATTTCGAGCCCCAGCGCACGCTGGCGCATGCGTTCGCCGTTGACGCCAAAAATTGCAGCTAGCGTGGATTCCGGCGCGCGTGACAGCTCGCCGAGCGTGTAGATGCGCATGCGGCGCAGTCGCTCCTCGGCCGAGCGCCCGATGCCGCTCATGGCAGATACCGGCAGCGCGGCCAAAAAGCGCTGCTCGGTTCCGGGGCGCACGATGGTCAGCCCAAACGGCTTATCCCGCTCGCTTGCGATCTTTGCGACCGTCTTGTTGCAGCCCACGCCAATGGAACAGGTCACTCCCAGCGCTGCCACGCGGTCGCTTATACGCCGTGCAACCAGCAGCGGGTCCTCGGGCGCAAAACGACCCGGTGTGATATCGATAAAGGCTTCGTCGATGGATACGCGCTCAACGCGCGGCGTCTCTTCGGCAAGAATCGCCATGACCTGCGCGCTCACCTCGCGGTAGCGATCAAAGTGCCCGTGTGTCCAAATGGCTTGCGGGCACAAGCGTCGCGCCTCGGCCGAGGCCATGGCAGAGTGCACGCCAAAGCGACGTGCCTCATACGAACATGTGGACACGACGCCACGCGAATCGGCGTCTCCGCCCACGATGAGCGGCTTTCCGCGCCATTCGGGATGATCGAGCATCTCCACGCTCGCAAAAAACGCATCGAGGTCCATGAGGCCCACCGCCGGACCCGTCCAGGGCGGCGGCGTGACGCCCATGGCATCCTCATAACCGTATGTATGTTCGCGTCTTTCCATGTCATGAGTATACCGCGCAGCTCATGTGGGGTGCGTGTATGTGCTTGCAAATCCCGAATTCTTGTCTAAGATATGGATTTGCCCTCGACTACACCGAAGAAGTTGGTCTCACGGACTTCACCTGCCCGCGTCGATGGCGTATTATGTTCAACTGTTTGTTTGTAGTTGCAGCCTAAAGCTGCTTGGTTGGAGGAGTTTCCTTTGGCAGTCAAGATTCGCCTTGCTCGTCACGGCGCTAAGAAGCGTCCGTACTACCGTGTCGTCGTCGCCGATTCCCGCGCCCCGCGTGACGGTCGTATCATCGAGGAGGTTGGCCGCTACAACCCGATGACCGCCCCCAAGACCATCAATCTCGACCTCGAGAAGATTGCCGACTGGCAGTCCAAGGGCGCTCAGCTCACCGACGCCGTCGCCGCTCTGGTCAAGGCCGCCAACGAGGGCGAGAAGACCGAGACCGTCGTCAAGAAGTCCAAGAAGCAGCTCGCCAAAGAGGCCGAGGCCGCTAAGGCTGCCGCTGAGGCCGCTGAGGGCGCCGAGGAGTAAATCGTGCCTGAGGTTGACGCTGCACAGCTCGAGGGTGAGGCAATGCTCTCAGATCGCATCGCCGATCTCGTCGAATATCTCGTTGTTCAGATCGTCGACGACCCGGATTCCGTGAGCCTTGAGGTCATCGATGGTGACGACGCCTCCACGATTGAGGTTTCGGTCGCCGAGGATGACGTCGCTAAGGTCATCGGCCGTCGTGGCCGTACCATCAAGGCCATTCGCACGCTCGCCCGTGCACTGGCCGCTCGCCTCGACACTGCTGTCGAGGTAGAGGTTCTGGGCTAGGACCTTGAGGTCCCAGTACAAAAACATCGCCCGTGTGGTCAAGCCGCACGGAAGGAAGGGGGAGGTCCTCGCGCAGCCGCTGCGGGGGCTTCCTTCTGTATTAGAGCCGGGTATGCGCGTCGCCCTGACGCCGCCGGCGCTCAAGCGCGACCGCTTTTGCACGGTCGTGTCCGTCACCGATACGGGCGATGGCGATCTGGTCTCGTTTGAGGGCATTGACGACTTGACGGCCGCTGAGGGCATCACGGGATGCTACGTGCTGGCAAATCGTGACGACTTTGAGCTCGATTCACTCGACGCCGCCTATACCGACCTGATGGGTCGCGAGGTGGTCGACGAGCGCTTCGGTTCGCTCGGCACGATCGTCGAGATCATGTCGACGCCCGCTAACGATGTTTGGGTTGTCGAGGGCGATCGGTACGGCGAGGTACTGATTCCCGTGATTGAGCAGGTTGTGCTCGATCTTCCCGACACAGGAACAATTTCCGTCCACGTTATGGACGGCCTGATCGATATGGACAAGTAGGGAGGACAACATGCTGATCGAGACCCTTTCGGTCTTTCCCGAGATGTTTGAGCCCGTCATGTCCACATCGATTTTGGGCCGCGCCCGCAAGGCCGGCCTTTTTGATTTTAAGGCGTATAACCTGCGCGACTGGACGCACGACCGCCATCGTACCGTCGATGACGAGCCGTACGGCGGCGGGCAGGGCATGCTCATGAAGGTCGAGCCTATTGCCGAGGCCATCGAGGCTATTAGCTCCGAGGGTCCTAAGCCCACCGTGGTGTTTTTTACCCCCTGTGGCGAGCCCTTTACACAGCATGTGGCCGAGCGCCTGCTCAAAAGCGAGCGCTTGCTGTTTGTGTGCAGCCGTTACGAAGGTGTCGACGAGCGTGCCTATGCGTATGCCGATGAGCGCCTGTCGATCGGCGATTACGTGCTCACGGGCGGCGAGCTTCCCGCTATGGTCGTTGCCGATGCCGTCGTACGCCTGATTCCCGGCGCCCTGGGCGACGAGATGAGCAACGTCGACGAGTCGTTCTCGACCGCCGAGGACGGAGGCCTGCTCGAGTATGCGCAGTACACCCGCCCCGCTGAGTTCAATGGCCAGGGTGTGCCTCCGGTGCTCGTGAGCGGCGACCATGCCAAGGTTGACGCCTGGCGCCGTAAGAATGCCATCGAGCGCACCTGCCGCTGGCGTCCCGACCTGATCGAGACGGCGCGGCTTACGCCCCAGGAGCGCGCATACGCGCAGGAGATTCTGGACGCTTCGTATTCGCAGAGCGAGGAGTGAGAATGGTTCCATCGCAGCATTCCGCGTTGAGGGGCGCCTTTGAGTGGATCGCGGTCATCGCAATCGCGCTCGTGGCCACCTTCCTGATCCGCACCTTTGTGGTCGAGCCCTTTGTGGTGCCCACCGGCTCCATGGAGTCCACGATCGAGATTGGCGACCAGATCTTGGCGCAAAAGGTGAGCCTTGAGCTCGGCCAGCCCGTCAAGCAGGGCGATATCGTGGTGTTTCACAACCCCGATGGCACCTCCGAGCACGATGTTCTTGTCAAGCGCGTTATCGCCACGGCCGGCCAGACGGTCGATTTGCAGGACGGTCGCGTGGTCGTTGACGGCCAGGCACTCGACGAGGACTATACGACCGGCATGAGCTGGCCGCTTTCGGTCCAAGCGCCTGGCGCCCAGGTGAGTTATCCCTACACCGTTCCCGACGGGTGCGTGTGGGTGATGGGCGACAACCGCGAAAACTCTGCCGACTCGCGCTACTTTGGTCCCGTCGATCGCTCTGATTTGATCGCTGTGGCGCTTGTGCGCTACTGGCCGCTCAACCGCATCGGCGCTATCGACTAAAAACCGCTATAGTACAGTACCTAACCGTGTAATCGTTTCGACGAGGGGATATTAGAGGCATGAACGCTTCATCGCTTTCCTTCCAAGACATCATCCTGCGCCTCCAGCAGTACTGGGGCGAGCAGGGCTGCGTCATTATGCAGCCCTATGACTCCGAGGTCGGTGCCGGTACCTTCCATACCGCGACCACGCTGCGCTCGCTCGGTCCCGCCGAGTGGCGCACCTGCTATGCGCAGCCCTGCCGCCGTCCCGCCGACGGCCGCTACGGCGAGAACCCTAACCGCATGCAGCACTACTATCAGTTCCAGGTGCTCATCAAGCCCTCGCCGGTCAACGCCCAGGAGCTCTACCTGGGTTCGCTGGCCGCCATTGGCCTGGACCCCAACGACCATGACGTCCGCTTTGTCGAGGATGACTGGGAGAGCCCGACCCTGGGCGCCTGGGGCCTTGGCTGGGAGGTTTGGCTCAACGGCATGGAGGTCACGCAGTTTACGTACTTCCAGCAGGTGGGCGGCATCGAGGTCGACCCCGTGCCCGTCGAGATCACCTATGGCCTGGAGCGTATCGCCATGTATGCCCAGGGCGTCAACTCCGTTTACGACCTGGTGTGGAGCTACCTGCCCGACGGTACGCCCATGACCTATGGCGACGTGTTCCTCGAGAACGAGCGCGAGTTCAGTGCCTATAACTTTGAGGTCGCCAACGTCGAGATGATGCGTCAGAAGTTTGACGACTACGAGGCCGAGTGCCATTCCTGCCTGGAGCGCAAGCTGCCGCTGCCAGCGTATGACTGTGTCATGAAGTGCAGCCACGCTTTCAACCTGCTCGATGCCCGCGGCGCCCTGTCCGCGGTCGAGCGTGCCAACTACATCCTGCGCGTCCGCGCCGTCGCCAAGGCGTGCTGCGAGGCCTACATGGCCGAGGTCGCCGGAGTCAACGAGAATGCCGACCAGGAAGGCGAGGTGGCGTAAGCCATGGCAGACGCTAAGGATTTCCTGTTTGAGATCGGTACGGAGGAAATGCCCTCTGCACCGCTGAACAATGCCGTCAAGCAGCTTGGTACCATGATCGCCAAGGGTCTCGACGAGGCCGGTCTGGCCCACGGCGAGGTCCGCGTGATCTCGAGCCCGCGTCGCCTGGCTGCGCTCGTTGCCGACGTTGCCACCGCGACCGATGAGGTTCACGAGGTCAAGCGTGGCCCCGCGGCAAACATCGCCTTCGACGCTGACGGTAACGCCACCAAGGCCGCCCAGGGCTTCGCCCGCAAGTGCGGTGTGGCTGCCGAGGACCTGGTCCGTCGTGAGGATACCGACGGTCGCGAGTATGTCTTTGCCGAGAAGAACATTCCCTCCGCACCGGCAACCCCGATCCTGACGGCCCTGTGCGAGAAGACCATTGCCGGCCTGCAGTGGCCCAACTACCGCTCCCAGCGCTGGGGCCACGAGCACGCGACGTTCGTGCGTCCGGTCCGCTGGATTTGCTGCCTTCTGGGCGAGGATGTTGTGCCTGTGTCATTTGCCGACGTGACGAGCGGCAACACCACGCGCGGCCATCGCGTGCTCGGCCCCGGTGACCACGTTGTCGCCAGCCCCGCCGCCTACGAGCAGGTACTCGAGGACGCCGGCGTGCTTTCTGCCGAGCGCCGTCGCGAGGCCATCCTTGCCGGTATCTCCGAGGTCGAGGCCGCTCGCCCCGGCTGCCATGTCGATACGCCCAAGAAGGTCTTTGAGGAGGTCATTAACCTCTGCGAGTGGCCGACGGTGCTCGTCGGTACTTTCGACGAGGAGTTCCTCAAGGTCCCGCACGAGATTATCTGCGAGTCCATGCTCACCAACCAGCGCTACTTCCCGATCTATGACGGCGAGGGCAAGCTGACGCGTGAGTTCGTGGTCGTCTCCAACAGCAAGCCCGAGAACGCCGAGCGAGTGATTGACGGTAACGAGCGCGTCGTGCGCGCCCGTCTGGACGACGCTAAGTTCTTCTACGAGGAGGACCTGAAGATCTCCCTCGACGAGTTCCGTGAGCGTCTGTCCAAGGTTGCCTTCCAGGAGAAGCTCGGTAGCGTGCTCGCCAAGTCCGAGCGCATCGAGCAGCTCGCGCTCGCTATCGCCCGCGAGGCTCACCTGGGCGCCCATCTTGCCGCCGACGCTGCTCGCGCCGCACACCTGTGCAAGGCAGACCTGGTGTCCAACGCCGTCGTCGAGTTCACGAGCCAGCAGGGCGTGATGGGCGGTTATTACGCGACCGCGATGGGGGAGAACGACGAGGTCGCCCATGCTATTCGCGATCACTATCGTCCCCGTTTTGCCGGTGACGAGCTGCCCGAGGGCACCGCTGGCTGCATCGTGGCCTGCGCCGACAAGCTCGATACCATCGCCGGTATCTTTGCCATCGGCGAGCCCCCGACCGGCTCCTCCGACCCCTACGCGCTGCGTCGTGCCGCTATCGGCATTATCAACATCCTGCGCGACCGTCTGCCGATCGACCCCACGTCGCTCATCGACTTTGCCCTCGAACTCTACAGTGAGCAGGGCATTGAGTTCGACGCCGCCGAGGTCGCCCAGCAGGTTCGTGACTTCTTCCATGGCCGCCTGGTGAGCATGGCCCGCGACGAAAAGATTCCGGCCGATACCGTCGCCGCCGTCTCCGCGGTGCACATCATCGCCCCGTCCGTCTTCTTCGCCCGCTGCGCCGCCCTCGACGAGGCCCGCAAGAACGACGCTGAGACGTTCGACAACCTGGCGACCGCCTATGCCCGCGCCGCGCATATCTCCAAGCCCGAGCTGGGTGCGGAGTATGACCGCAGCCTGATGGGCGAGGTCGAGCTTGCGCTCGCCGACGCCTCCGAGGCTGCTCAGACCGCCGTCGATGCCGCCCTTGCTGCCGAGGACTACCCGACCGCATTTGCCGCCCTCGCCGCCCTGCGCGCGCCCATCGACCGTTTCTTCGATGAGGTCATGGTCATGGACAAGGACGAGCTGCTTCGCGATAATCGCCTTAAGCTGCTCAACCGCTTCGAGGCCGTTTTCTCCGGCATTGCCAACATCGGTGAGCTTGCCCGCAAAAAGTAAGCCAGCCTGCGCATAAGCGCAAAAGGAGCCCCGCATGGATTGCCCGGTCATCGCTCGTCCCACCGTTATCGTTATCTCCGACTCGCTCGGCGATACCGCTTGTGAGGTGGTGCTTGCGGCGTCCGGGCAATTTGATGAAGGGGCTTTTCGCGTTTTGCGCCTGCCCAAGGTGACTTCCGTGGAGCAGGTCAAGTCATTTGTGGGGCCGCGCGTCGATGCCGACCATCGCGATGTCGCCGTGTTCCATACCATTGTCGATCCGGCGCTTCGCGCCCGCGTGCTCGATTACCTGGGTATGCTGCATATCCGTTCGGTCGACCTGATCGGCCCGACGCTTGCCGTGCTGTCGTCGCTCATCGGTGTGCCGCCCAAGTGCGTTGCGGGCGTGATTCACAAGACCGATGACCGCTATTTCCATCGTATCGAGGCCATGGAGTATTTCGTTGAGCACGATGACGGGCGCGGTTGCGACGATCTGTCGGGTGCCGATATCGTGCTGCTGGGTGTGTCGCGTACATCCAAGACGCCGCTGTCGATGTATTTAGCCTATCAGGGCTACAAGGTCGCCAATGTCCCACTGGCGCATGGCATGGAGCCGCCGAAGTCGATTTACGAGGTTGACCCGATGCGGTTGTTTGGTCTGATCTCGACCGTCGATGTGATTTCCGAAATTCGCGATAGTCGCTTGGGCGATGACTACGCCCGTGCCGTTGCCGGCTCCTATGCCGAGCCCGAGAGTGTGCGCAGCGAGCTTGAGGAAGCCCGTGCCCTCATGAAGCGCCTAGGCTGCTTTGTGGTGCGTACCGATGGCAAGGCCATCGAGGAAAGCGCTGCCGAGATCATTAGCCACTTGGAGGAAATCCAAGATGCCCGTGCCCGCCGCGCCGCCCGCCGAGCCCAGCAAAGCTAGCTTATTGGGGTAGCTAAAAATGCCCGTCTCTAAAAGACTACCTAAAAATAATGCACGATATTGGTAAAGCGATTTAGCAATAAACTAGCATTTGACCTGCAAGCATCTTGCATTGGTATCTTCATAAGGTAACCAACTTTACCTACCGTTTACCGCCATATTTACCACGTTTACCAACCCCCGTGCCCTCTGCGCAAGCCCGCCCAAAACCCGCCGTATAGTACCCTCACGGCTCGCATTCGGCGGGTCGATTCGTTACCACGGTCGTGCGCGTAAGTGCATGGAAGGGGAAGTATCGTGAGCGATTGCAAGAGGGTTTACCGTTTTGGAACCGACGCCCAGGGCACCTGTGTCACCGAGGGCGACAAGTCCATGAACTTCGTGCTTGGCGGCAAGGGCGCAAACCTTGCCGAGATGAGCCGCATCGGCCTGCCGGTTCCCGGTGGCTTTACCATTACCTGCCAGACCTGTGTCGAGTACTCCGGTGCCGGCAGCGTCTGGCCCGAAGGCGCACTCGATGAGATCGTTGCCGCCGAGGCGGACCTCGAGGCCCGTTGCGGCAAGAAACTCGGCGATGCCTCCGATCCGCTGCTCGTGTCGGTTCGCTCGGGCGCTCCGTTCTCCATGCCCGGCATGATGGACACGGTCCTCAACCTGGGCCTCAACGACGATTCCGTCCAGGGTCTTATCGCGCAGACGCAGAACCCGCGCTTTGCCTGGGACAGCTACCGTCGCTTTATCCAGATGTTCTCCAACGTCGTCATGGGCGTCGACGCCGACCTATTCGAGAACGCCCTGACCCAGGCCCGCCTGGTCGCCGGCGTTCGTGTCGATTCCGAGCTTTCGGCCGAGGACCTGCAGGAGCTCGTCGAGACCTTTAAGGGCATCTTCTCCGAGAACGTCGAGGCGACCCTGTATCCCGAGCTCGAGGTCGCCGACGGTAAGCCCGTTTTCCCGCACGATCCGGAGCTCCAGCTGCGTCTTGCCATCCAGGCCGTCTTTGGCAGCTGGATGAACGAGCGCGCCTGCATCTACCGCAAGCAGCACGGCATTTCCGACGAGCTCGGCACCGCCGTCAACGTCCAGGCCATGGCCTTTGGCAACAAGGGCGAGACCTCTGCGACCGGCGTCGCCTTTACGCGCAACCCGGCCGACGGCACCAAGGAGTTCTATGGCGACTTTTTGGTGAATGCCCAGGGCGAGGACGTCGTCGCCGGCATCCGAAACACCGAGCCCATCGCCGACCTCAAGACCACCTCGGGCCTCGAGTCCGCAGGCGAGGAGCTCGAGCGCGTGTTCCTGACGCTCGAGGATCATTACCGCGATATGTGCGATATCGAGTTTACCATCGAGCAGGGCAAGCTCTGGATGCTCCAGACCCGCGTGGGCAAGCGCACCGCCACTGCCGCCCTGCGCATTGCTATCGAAATGGTCGAGGAGGGCCTCATCACCCGCGAGGAGGCTGTGAGCCGCATCGATCCCGCGCAGCTCGACCAGCTCCTGCACCCGCAGTTCGACGCCTCCAAGAAGTACGAGGCCCTGGCCAGCGGCCTTAACGCCAGCCCTGGTGCCGCCGTGGGCGAGGTCGTGTTCTCGAGTGATGACGCCGTCGCGCGCGCCAACGAGGGCCACAAGGTCATTCTGGTCCGCTGGGAGACCAACCCCGACGACCTGAAGGGCATGGTCGCCGCCGAGGGCATCCTGACCAGCCACGGTGGCAAGACGAGCCATGCCGCCGTTATCGCCCGCGGCATGGGTACGCCCTGCGTTTGCGGCGTTGAGCGCTTCCACATTGACGCGGCAGAGAAGGTCGTGCGCATCGAGGGCAGCGACCGCGTGCTGCGCGAGGGCGATGTCATCTCCATCGACGGCACCCAGGGTATCGTCGTCGACGGCGCGGTCGACCTAGTCTCTGCAGAGCTCACCGGCGACCTGGACACCATCCTGTCTTGGGCCGATGAGATCCGTTTGGACGAGACCGACGGTCACGCCAACCGCGTGCGCGTCAACGCCGACAACCCCGAGGATGCCGAGCTCGCGCTCGAGTTTGGCGCCGAGGCCATCGGTCTGTGCCGCACCGAGCACATGTTCCTGGGCGATCGCAAGAACATCATCCAGAGCTTTATCCTGTCTGACGATGAGGCCGTGAAGCAGCAGGCCCTGGCCGACTTGCTCAAGGTTCAGACCGAGGACTTCCTGGCGATGTTCAAGACCATGTCCGGTCGCGATGTGGTCGTCCGCCTGCTCGATCCGCCGCTTCATGAGTTCCTGGATAATCCTCGCGAGCTCGAGGTCGCCATCACCAAGAAGGAGGCCGCCGGCGCTCCCGAGGAGGAGCTCACTGCCCTGCGCGCCCGCCTGCGTCGCATTGACGGCATGGTCGAGTCCAACCCCATGCTGGGCTTGCGCGGCGTGCGCCTGTCCGTCGTCTTTGGCGATCTGCCGCTCATGCAGGTTCGCGCCGTCGCCACGGCCGCTGCCCGCCTTATCAAGGAGGGTGTCGACCCGCGCCCCGAGATCATGGTTCCGCTCGTTTCCATCACGGCCGAGCATGTCCAGACCCGCGAGGTTATCGAGCGCGTGATCGCCGAGGTTTCCGCCGAGGAAGGCGTCGAGCTCAATATTCCCGTGGGCACGATGCTCGAGCTGCCGCGTGCCTGCATGGTCGCTGACGAGATCGCCCATCATGCCGACTTCTTCTGCTTTGGCACCAACGACCTCACCCAGACGACCTTTGGCTTCTCGCGCGATGACGCCGAGGCCAAGTTCATCCCGCTGTACATGCATAAAAAGATCCTGAAAGACAACCCCTTCGAGACCATCGACGCGGCGGTGCTGGAGCTCGTGTGCCTGGCCGTCGAGAAGGGCCGCGCCACCAATCCCGACATGCACTTTGGCGTGTGCGGCGAGCACGGCGGCGACCCCAAGTCCATCAAGGGCCTGTTTAACGTGGCCGACGTGGACTACGTGTCCTGCTCGCCCTATCGCGTGCCCCTCGCGCGCCTGGCTGCCGCTCAGGCCAAGCTCGAGGCCAAGCGTTCCGCCTAACTTTTTGGGTTTAGACGCCTAGCGTAGCCCCCTTCATGCCGCCCGTCTCATTCGTGAGACGGGCGGTTATCATGTGCGGGTTTTGTCTTTTTGTCTGCGTGAAAAAATGTTCTTGCAGCAGAAACCCGCGCGTGTATACTCGAATACGTTTGTTCAACTACGTGCCGGCCAAGGTGGTACGGCACCTCTAGAAGAGTAAGGAATTGCACATGGATTACATCCGCGCAATCGAGCGTCAGCAGATCCGCGAGGACATTCCTCAGGTTCGCGTCGCCGACAACGTCAAGGTTCACTACCGCATTAAGGAAGGCGACCGCGAGCGCATTCAGGTCTTCCAGGGCGACGTCATCCGCATGGCCGGCGCCGGTGCCCGTGAGACCTTCACCGTCCGCAAGATTTCCTTCGGTGTCGGTGTTGAGCGTACCTTCCCGCTTCACAGCCCCAAGATCGCCAAGCTCGAGGTCGTCCGTCATGGTCGCGTCCGTCGCGCCAAGCTGTACTACCTCCGCGACAAGGTGGGCAAGGCTGCTCGCATCCCCGAGAAGCGCTAAGAAGATCGCAGCGTCTGTCCACTCGTTTGGACAAAAGGGTCACCTTCGGGTGGCCCTTCTTTTTATCTGATTTGCATGCAAGGAGGCCCCGATATGGCCAACATGACGAGCTCGGTTTCGGCATCGCAGGTTGCCGGCGAGCTGGCGAGCGCCGCGTTTGAGGAGATTCCCGCCCTCGTGGAGCATTATCGCGAGGATCCGCGCCAGCAAGTGATCAAGGCTTGCGAGCGCGCCCTTAAGCGCCATGCCAAGGAACTTGCCGAGCGCGAGCGCGTCAACGGTATGTACGAGCTGATGCACGAGCTCGGTGGGGATGGCGTGGTCGTGGGTGTCGACGAGGTGGGTCGCGGCTCGGTGGCCGGTCCTTTGACGGTGTGCGCCGTGTGCCTTCCCATGGAGCCGCGCGTCTGGGGCATCAACGATTCCAAAAAGCTCACGCCGGCGCGCCGCGAGCTGCTCTCGGTGAAGATTGCCGAGGTCGCGACGGCGATTGGTTTTTGCCATATCGCGCCTGCCGATATCGACGATATGGGCATGGCCCGCGCCATCCGCGCTGCCGTCGCGGGCGCCGTGGCCAATACGGGGCTCGACCCCGATTGCGTGCTTATGGACGGTAACCCCTTGGGCGCCGTTCCCAACGAGCGCGACGTGGTGAAGGGCGATGCCAAGATCGCCTGTATCGCCGCGGCGTCCATCATGGCCAAGGTCACGCGTGATGAGATGATGGTCGAGTACGATGCCGAGTATCCCGAGTACCATTTGGCCGAATCGAAAGGCTACGCAAGCCCCGAGCACATCGAGGCCATTCGCAAACATGGACTTTGTCCACTGCACCGCGTGAGCTTTTGCGGAAACTTTCTGCAGACTGAGCGCCTTTTCTAGGTCAATTGTGGAGACAGGGACCTCAGGGGTTTTATAAACCTGCTGGTAGCGGGCCGTATGCAACACCATTGCTGCGTACGGCCCGTTTTTTGACGGCATTTGGTCAGCTTTTGGTTTGCTTCCGGTACTTACCCGCATGAAAGGTGCCCTCATCATCGGGGCAATGCAGCGTGCGGGAAAGGAGACCCCATGAGTGCCGCAAGCAAAAAGAGCAAGACGCAGCAGCTCAAGGAGCGTTGGGAAAACGGCGAGCTCGACTGCGGGGCGATGACGCCCGAGTTTATCAAGGGACTCAGTCCCCGCGAGCTGGGCATGCTGGGCGAGCTGATCACCATCGACTACTTTAACGAGCGCGGCTACACCTTGCTGGAGCAGGGTTATCGTTGCACCGAGGGCGAGGCCGATCTGGTGCTGCTCGATGAGCTCGACGATGTCGTGGTGATGGCCGAGGTCAAGACCAGACGCGTTGCACTGGATTGCAGCACGCGGGTCTTTCCCGAGGAGGCCGTGGACGCTCAAAAGCAACGCCGCTACCGCCGCATCGCAAGTTGCTATCTCATGGAGCATTATCCGCTCAAGGCGATTCGCTTCGATGCCGTGGGTGTCACCATTCGTGGCGGGCATATCGCTGAGATCGAGCATCAGTACAACGCGTTCGATTGGCAGGTGTCGTGATGGCGTTCGAGACGTTTGCCGTTCACGCGGCCTGCATCCGTGGCGTCGAGGCGATTCACGTCACGGTCGAGGTCTCGCTTGCCGGTGGTGTTCCGGGCATCCAAATGCTCGGCATTCCGAGCATGGAGGTGATGGAGTCACGCGGTCGTATTCGCTGCGCGATGCGCTCCGCCGGGTTCGAGATCCCACGCTCGGGCATTACGGTCAACCTAGCGCCCGGCGATATCCGCAAGACCGGTAGCGGCTTTGACCTGCCCATCGCCATCGCGGTTCTAGCGGCCGATGGTCAGATTCCCCGTGACAACCTCGATCGCTGCCTTATCGCCGGCGAGCTTGGCTTGGACGGTACGGTGCTTCCTGTCAAGGGCGAGGTGGCGTTTCAGCTATTGGCTCGCGACATGGGGCTGTCTTTTATCGCCGGCAGGTCCGACCAGCATGTGCCACTCGCGGGCGTGGATTGCGGCTTTATCGATCATTTGTCTCAGCTTGCCCATGGCATGGGCGAGGCGGCTCGGCACTATCTGGATTCCGAGGGCATCGAGGCGACCTTTGAGCCTGAGCTCGACTATGCCGACGTGCTGGGGCAGGAAGTCGCTAAACGCGGCATGGCGCTTGCGGCGGCAGGAGAACTCGGCTTGCTCATGATCGGGTCCCCGGGATCGGGCAAGACGATGCTCGCGCGTCGTATGACCGGCATCCTGCCCGAGCTTTCCGTTGAGGATCAACAGGCGGCGCTGTGCATCCATTCGGTTTTGGGTGAGAACATTGATGGCTTGTTGGCGGGGCACCGGCCCTTCCGCAGTCCTCATCACAGTATTTCGACCGCAGGTCTTATCGGCGGTGGGCGCCCGGTGCACCCGGGTGAGATCAGCCTTGCTCATGGCGGCGTGCTCTTTTTGGACGAGCTTGCCGAGTTTCCCACGGGTGTGCTGCAGACGCTGCGTCAGCCCATCGAGCGCGGCTACGTCAGGATCGTACGCGTCGACGGGGCTTTTACCTTCCCGTCGCGCTTTCAGCTGCTGGCTGCGAGCAATCCCTGCCCCTGCGGCTTTTTGGGCGATCGTGAGGTACCGTGTCGCTGCTCGGCGGCGATGGTCGAGCGCTATCGGTCTAAACTGCGCGGTCCTTTGGCCGACCGTATCGACATGATGATCGACGTGACCCGTCCCGACCCCCAAGTGATTATCGAGGGTGCGGAGGGTATGTCGTCGGCCGAGTTGCGTGACTACGTTGTGCGCGGTCGCGCCTTTCGCGCCTGGCGCGAATCCCGTATGGACGATGCGGATGCCGAGGCCGAGGATGACGAGACACGGTCTATTGACGGCGTCGTTTCGACCTTTGAGCTCGATGATGCTGCCGAGAAATGCGTACTCGGCCTGTCCAAACGCACGCATCTCACGGGCCGCGGCATCGTGCGCCTGGTGCGCATCGCGCGTACAATCGCTGACGTCGCCGAGAGCGAGCAGGTGACGCAGGACCATGTGCTCGAGGCGGCGATGTACCAGGGAAGGAGGGACCAATGATAGCCGAGGGGACCTTTGAGCTGCATCCAGGTGATGCGTTGTATCCCGAGACCGTTTTGGAGCTTTCTGATGTACCCCAGACGCTTTATGTGCGTGGCAATCCCGAGGTGCTTTCGACACCCGCGCTCTCCATCATCGGCGCGCGCAAGGCCTCGCCGTATGGTCTTGCCGTGGCAGAGCTTGCGGCAAAGGTGGCGGTCGAGGCGGGAGTGACGGTAGTTTCGGGCGGCGCGGTCGGTTGTGACCAGGCCTCGGGTTGGGCTGCGGTCAACGCCGGCGGCAAACACGTCGTGGTGCTGGGGACGGGCGCCGACGTGGTCTACCCGCGTTCGAGCGCGGGGCTTATTATGCGCACGCTCGATACGGGTGGCGCGGTCGTGTCGATCTCTCCGTGGGGCATGGGTCCGCGCAAGTTTGCCTTTCCGCGCCGCAATCGCGTGATCGCGGCCCTGTCGCAAGCCCTCTTTGTTTCCGAGGCGGGTATGCCTTCCGGGACGTTTTCTACAGCCGAGGCTGCTATGGATTTGGGGCGCGAACTTCTTGTCGTGCCGGGTTCGATCCTATCGCCCGAGTCGCGTGGCACGAATTACCTCATTGCGAACGGTGCTTGCTGCATCATCGACGAGGAATCTATCGAGATGGCTATCTCACGCATCTACGGCACCCTGCGCTACTCGCGCCCCGATGCTCCCGGCATTGCCGACCTGGATCCAACACAGCAGACCGTGATGCATGCGCTCATCGCCTCTCCGCTCAAGGTCGACGACATTGCGGCGCTCGTCTCGCTCGATGCTGTCGGCGTACTTAAGCTCCTGGGTTCGCTTGAGCTCGAGGGTCTTATCGAGCGCATGATGGATGGAAGGTATGCGCCCTCCAAGTTTGCCCTTCACGCCCAGACACCCTTCGGTCACAATGGAAAACATGTCAATTAGAAAGGTGTTTGCAGATGCTGTTTGATCAGGTGACGGTTATCGGTGGCGGTCTGGCGGGTTCGGAGTGCGCGATTCAGCTTGCAGATCGCGGGTTCGCCGTAAAGCTGTGCGAGATGCGCCCCCAGGTTAGCTCCCCGGCCCACCATACCGATCACCTGGCAGAGCTCGTCTGTTCCAATTCGTTTAAGTCGACCCGTCCGGATTCCGCGGCTGGATTGCTGAAGGCCGAGCTTGAGCGCATGGGTTCAGTCCTGCTCGATTGCGCCCATCGCGCGGCTGTTCCCGCCGGTGGCGCCTTGGCGGTCGACCGCGTCAAGTTTTCCGAGTTTGTCGAGGCCGAGGTTGCCGCCCGTCCCAATATCGAGATCATTCACGGCGAGGTCACGCAGATTCCCGAAGGTCACGTGGTCATTGCCGCTGGCCCCTTGTGCTCGCCGGCGCTGAGCGAAGAGGTCATGAAGCTCGTCGGTGGCGACGCCCTTGCGTTCTTCGATGCCGCGGCGCCGATCGTCGATGCCTCCACGCTCGATATGGACGTGCTGTTCTCGCAGTCGCGCTACGAGGAGCAGGGGAGCGGCGACTATCTCAACGCTCCGCTCAATAAGGAGGAGTACGAGGCCTTTATCGAGGCGCTTACTACGGCCGACCGCGTGGTGCTCAAGGACTTTGAGGGCGGCGATCTGTTCCAGGCCTGCCAGCCTGCCGAGGAAGTTGCGCGCACCGGCAAGGACGCCATTCGCTTTGGCGCCATGAAGCCCGTCGGCCTCACCGACCCGCGAACCGGTTGTCGTCCCTGGGCGGCGATTCAGCTGCGTGCCGAGAATAAGGAGAAGACCGCCTATAACCTGGTGGGCTTCCAGACCAACTTGACCTTTGGCGAGCAGAAGCGCGTCTTCCATATGGTGCCGGGCCTGGAGAACGCTGAGTTCTTCCGCTACGGTGTCATGCACCGTAATACCTTTGTCGACGCCCCGCACGTGCTCGATGGCACTTTTGCCGTGCCCGGCACCGGCGTGCGCCTGGCTGGTCAGATCACCGGCACCGAGGGGTACATGGAAGCCGTGGCGACGGGTCTGCTCGCGGCGCTCAACACCTATGCCGAGGCTATCGGCGCCGCGGGCGTCGAGTTGCCGCGTGTGGGCGCCCTGGGTGCGCTCGTGGGCTATGCGACCGATCCTGCCACCGTGGGCTATCAGCCTATGCATGTCAACTTTGGCCTGGTGCCGCCACTCGAGGATGGTAAGCGCCGCAGCAAGCGCGACCGCTACCAGGCCTATGCGGACCGTGCGCTCGAGGCCCTTGATGCCTATCTGGCCACTCGCCCCGATTTGTTTGGAGGAGACCGGTCATAGCCTTTGACCTGTACGACACCGTCGACTCGTTTATCGCCTATATCTCACGTGTCGAGGGACTTTCTCCCAACACGGTGACGGCCTATGGCTCGAGGCTGGAGCGTTTTGCTGCCTGGTGCGAGCGTGAGGATATAGATGCTTTCGCTGCCGACGTGCGCACCATTCGTCGCTATCTTGCCGAGCTTTCGCGTGAGCAGGTGGCTCCCCGAACGCTTGCGGCACACCTGTCTGCCATTCGCTCGCTCTATCGGTGGATGGCTGCCGAGGGGGTCGTGGAGGGCGATGTGGTCTCGGCAATTTCCTCGCCCAAGCTCCCACGCGATCTACCCGGTGTGCTGACGACCCAACAGGTGGAGGCGCTGCTCAAGACGCCTGATACCTCAACACCCGCGGGACTGCGCGATGCGGCGATGCTCGAGCTGCTCTATGCCTCGGGCGCCCGTATCTCTGAGCTCGCAGCACTCAATGTGGAGTCCATTGCGTGGTCCGAACGCACGCTGCGCCTGTGGGGCAAGGGGAGCAAAGAACGTATCGTCCCTCTGTATCGTCGCGCGCTCGAGGCGACGCGTCTCTATATTGAGGAGGGGCGGCCGGAGTTGCTCGCTCAGGCAAAGCGCCGTGACCCCACTACCGGGCCGCATCCGCTGCTTATATCGGCGCGCGGTAATCGCATGAGTGCCGCCATGCTCAGGCGGCGGTTCCATACTCTGGCGACACTCGCCGGCATTCCGGCCGACATCGCCCCGCATGCGATGCGCCATACCTTTGCGACCGACTTGCTCGAGGGCGGTGCGGACCTGCGCTCGGTTCAAGAGCTGCTGGGTCATGCGAGCCTGTCCACGACGCAGATCTACACGCACCTCACGCCCGATCGGCTCAAACGTGCCGTGGCTCAAGCCCATCCCCGAGGCGAATAGTGGCTGGGACGTCCCGCGCCGCACTCAGGTGTGTGGTTTTGATTGCGGGTTGGCACGAAGATGCATTCCTGCTATCATTCATCGGGTTGCTTCACGGCAACATGTTTTTATCACGCACGCGCGGCTACTTCATACCGTGGTGCCCGGGCTTTGGTAGCACATGTCCGGGTTGGTTTTGGAGGATGACCCCGCGCGGAGGCAAACCACAGGAGGTTTAACATGGCTACCAAGATTAATATCCGCACCCTGCTCGAGGCCGGCTGCCACTTCGGTCACCAGACCCGTCGCTGGAACCCCAAGATGAAGCCGTTCATCTTCGGTGAGCGCAACGGCATCTACATCCTCGACCTCAAGCAGACCATCCTCGACGCCGACCAGGCCTACACCTTCGTCAAGAACGTCGCCAAGGGTGGCAACGTGCTGTTCGTCGGCACAAAGAAGCAGGCTCAGGAGGCCGTCAAGAACGCTGCTGAGCGCGCTAATATGCCCTACATCAACCAGCGTTGGCTCGGCGGTATGCTGACCAACTTCGTCACCATCCGCTCCCGCATCAACCGCATGGAGGAGCTCGAGGCCATGGTCGAGGACGGCCGCATGGCAGTGCTCCCCAAGAAGGAGCAGGCTGTGCTCGGCAAGGAGCTCACCAAGCTCCAGACCAACCTCGGTGGTGCCCGTGACATGAAGGGTCTGCCCCAGGCTCTCTTCGTCATCGACACTAAGCGCGAGGAGAACGCCATCAAGGAGGCTCAGCGCCTGAACATCCCCGTCGTCGCTCTGATCGACACCAACTCCGATCCCGACGAGGTCGAGTACGGCATCCCCTGCAACGATGACGCTATCTCTGCTGTCACCCTTATGTGCGAGCTCATGGCTGACGCCTGCCTCGCTGGCTCCGGCAAGGAGCAGGTCTCCGAGGCCGAGATGGCCGCTGAGCCCAAGGCCGAGTAAATCAGTCTTAGTTAATTCTTTTTCATCTCTTTGAAAGGAACCACAATGGCCCAGATTACCGCCGCTATGGTCAAGCAGCTCCGCGAGATGACCGACTCCCCGATGATGGAGTGCAAGAAGGCTCTCGTCGAGGCTGACGGCGACATGGACGCCGCTGTCGACGTTCTGCGTAAGAACGGTCTTGCCAAGGCTGCCAAGAAGGCTGGCCGTGAGACCAACGAGGGCGCTGTCGCCGCGTTCGTCTCCGAGGATGGCAAGACCGGTGCTCTGCTCGAGCTCTCCTGCGAGACCGACTTCGTTGGCTCCAACGCCAAGTTCACCGGCTTTGCTTCCAAGGTCGCTGAGGTTGTCGCTACCACCGAGCCTGCTGACGTCGACGCTCTGCTCGAGAAGCCGATGGGCGAGGAGACCGTTTCCTCCGAGCTCACCGAGATGATTCACATCATGGGCGAGAACATGAAGATCTCCCGCTTCGCTGCCCGCAAGGCCGAGAACGGCGCGCTCGCTTCTTACATCCACATGGGTGGTAAGATCGGCGTCCTCGTCGAGTTCGCCTTCGAGAAGGCCGAGACCGCTCAGGCTGAGTCCTTCAAGACCTTCGCTCACGACGTTGCCCTTCAGGTTGCCGCCGTCGCCCCGATCTGCGCTACCCGCGATCAGGTTCCGGCCGAGACCGTCGAGCACGAGAAGCAGATCTACATGGCCCAGGCTGCCGAGTCCGGCAAGCCCGAGGCTATCCAGGAGAAGATGGCTGTTGGCCGTCTGGAGAAGTTCTACAAGCAGTCCGTGCTCACCGAGCAGGAGTTCATCAAGGACAGCTCCCTCACCATCAAGAAGTACGCTGAGCAGGTCTCCAAGGAGCTCGGCGACACCATTACCGTCGTTGCCTTTGACCGTCTGGTCCGTGGCGAGTAAATAAGCTCTTGTAGCTGGTAATGAGCAGGCTGTGGGTTTTACTCACAGCCTGCTTTTTCATGGCTCTTATCAGAGCCTTTGATATCATATTGAGAGTCTAATTAAAGGAGGATCGCTTTGTCCGACATCCGATATAAACGAGTGCTTCTTAAGCTTTCCGGCGAAGCGCTGATGGGCAACGGCCAATATGGCATCGACCCCAAGGTTACCGATCATCTTGCCAAGCAGGTCAAGGAGCTGCTCGCCGTTGGCCATGAGGTCGGCGTCGTTGTCGGCGGCGGCAATATTTTCCGCGGCATGGCAGGCGCTGCCGGTGGCATGGAGCGTGCTCAGGCCGACTACATGGGCATGCTCGCGACCGTTATGAACGCGCTCGCCCTGCAGGATGCTTTCGAGCATAACGACGTTCCCTGCCGTGTGATGAGCGCTATCCAGATGAACGAGATCTGCGAGCCCTATATTCGCCGTCGCGCCATCAACCACCTTTCCAAGGGCAACGTCGTTATTTTTGCCGCCGGTTCGGGCAATCCGTTCTTTACGACCGACACCGCCGCTGCTCTTCGTGCGTGCGAGATCGGCGCCGAGATTCTGATTAAAGCCACCAAGGTTGACGGCATCTACGACAAGGATCCCGTCAAGTGCGCCGATGCCGTCCGTTTTGACAAGATTACCTATCACGAGGTTCTCGTTCGCGGTCTGCAGGTTATGGATTCCACAGCTACGGCCCTGTGCCAGGATAACCGTATGCCTATTTTGGTCCTCAACATCGATGGCGAGGACACCGTCAAGCGCGCGCTCGCGGGTGAGCCCGTCGGCACGCTCGTCTATCAGGAGGATTAAGCATGGCAGAGAACATCACCGCCCATATGGACAAGTCGCTCGAGTCCCTCAAGCATAACTTCTCCAAGGTCCGTACCGGTCGTGCCAACGCCAACATTCTGTCCGACATCACCGTCGATTATTACGGTGTCCCCACGCCGGTCACGCAGGTTGCCGCCGTCAAGACCCCCGAGGCTCACATGCTGCTCATCGAGCCGTGGGATAAGGCGCTCATCAATGCTATCGTCAAGGCCATCGGCGCTTCCGATCTGGGTATTACCCCCAACTCCGATGGCACCGTCGTTCGTCTTCCGTTCCCGGCTCCCACTGAGGAGCGCCGTCGCGAGCTCGTCAAGGAGTGCCGCGAGTACGCCGAGCAGGCCAAGGTGTCTATCCGTAACATCCGTCGCGACTTCAACAACAAGCTCGAGCGCGATGAGGAGCTCACCGAGGACGATGTCCGTCGCGAGCAGGCCAAGGTCCAGAAGCACACCGATGAGTATGTCGCCAAGGTCGAGGAGCTTCTGAAGGAAAAAGAAGCCGAGGTCATGGAGATCTAAGGTGCAATACGACGAGCATAAACTGGTCGAGTACTTTGCCGACGCCCCTGCGGGCGTCGGTTTTTCCGACCTTGACCTCAATAACATTCCGCACCATATCTCGTGCATCATGGACGGCAACGGTCGTTGGGCCACGTCGCGCGGTCTTGCACGCACCGAGGGCCACAAGGCGGGTATCGTCTCGCTGCGCGAGATCATTACCGCCTGCGTGCGCCTGGGCGTCGACGTGCTTTCGGCCTATGCATTTTCGACCGAAAACTGGAATCGACCGCAGCACGAAGTCAACGTTCTGATGCACCTGTTTGCCAAGACGTTTATCGACGAGCTGCCGCTTCTGAAGCGCGAAAATGTGCGCGTAGTCTTTTTGGGTGACATTTCCGCGCTGCCCAAGAAGACTCGCGATGTCTTTGAGCGCGGTCTTGCCGAGTGCGCCGATCACACCGGTATGACGCTGGCGCTTGCCGTCAACTACGGCGCGCGTGCCGAGATTACCCGCGCTGTCCGTCAGATCGCATCCGACGCTGCCGCCGGTAAGATCGATCCTGCCGCAATTGATGACGACATGGTGGCTTCCACCCTCTATACCGCCGGTCTTCCCGATCCCGAACTTGTGATTCGCACCTCTGGTGAGCTGCGCCTTTCGAACTATCTGCTGTGGCAGGTGGCTTATTCCGAATTCTACGTCACCGATACCTATTGGCCCGACTTTGATCGTTGGGGCCTTGTCGACGCCATTTTGGCCTATCAGGGCCGTGACCGTAGGTTTGGTGGACTGAGCAAGACCGAGGAGGCTTAATCGTGTCCGATCGTCCCAAGGCATCTGCTCCCAAGACGCCTGCGCGCAAAGCTGCCACTGCGGGAGCGCCTGCAGCGAAGAGCGGCACCGGTTCGTGGCTGGCGGGCTTTATTACCCGTGCCGCCGCCGGTATCGTCTACGCCGTTGTCTTTATCCTGTGCCTGGTTTTGGGTATCGTGCCCACGGCCATCTTTGTTTCTGTCATGAGCGGTCTGTGCTGCTATGAGTTTTTCCGTATGACAAGGCTCGATGGCAAGATGGCTAACGAGCGCATGGGTATCGCTGCCGCCGTACTCTTTCCGCTGTCGGCGTTGGGCGATTCGATGTTGCTGAATGCCCTGCTTTTTGCCTTGATGCTCGCTGTGGGCATTTGGTATGTCTGGTCGCCGCGTACCCGCATCTCTGATGTGGCCGTGACGCTCATGGGTCCCATCTACACTGGCTTTATGCTGTCGGCTATCGTGCTGCTGCGCGATGCCGTGCCCGGTTTTGCCGGCGCCCTGCTTTCAGTGGGCGTTTGCGCGTCCCTTTGGGTCTCCGATTCGTTTGCCTACATCGTGGGCAGCCGTATCGGCAAGCACAAGATGGTTCCCAAGATCTCCCCCAAAAAGAGCTGGGAGGGGTTTGCCGGCGGCATCTTGGGCTCGGTTTTGATTTGGCTCATCCTGTGGGCGACGCACTTCTACAAGCTCAGCCTGCCCTATGCGCTGCTGTGCGGCGTGGTCGTGTCCATTCTGGGCGTTATCGGCGACCTTATCGAGTCGCGCATCAAGCGCGGTGTGGGCGTCAAGGATTCCGGCAACCTTATCCCGGGCCACGGCGGAATGCTCGATCGTAGCGATTCGCTTATCTTCGGTTGCATCACCGCACAGCTGTTGCTGATGATCGGAGGCGTGCTGTAATGTCCTTCCAGACGACGTATGGCCCCGATGGACGCCTTCGCGTTGCCATCCTGGGTTGTACGGGCTCTATCGGCACCCAGGCGCTCGATGTGTGCCGCCAGCATGCCGATCGCCTGCAGGTGACGGCGCTGTCCGTTAATTCCAGCACCTCGGAGCTCGTTGCCGCTGCCCGCGAGTTCTCGGTTCCGGCGGTTGCCGTTGCCGATGTCGCTCATGGCGATGACGCCGTGCTGCAGGAGTTACCCGAGGGCACACAGCTCGGCGTTGGCGCGCAGGCGGTTTGCGAGCTCGCGCGTCGCGACGATGTCGACTGCGTGCTCGTCGCTATTGTGGGCGCCGCCGGTCTCGAGGCGAGCTATGCGGCCTTGACCTCGAATAAGCGCCTTGCCCTTGCCAACAAGGAGTCCCTCGTCGTCGGTGGCGACTTGCTTATGCCGTTGGCGCAACCGGGCCAGCTTATTCCGGTCGACTCTGAGCATTCCGCCATCTACCAGTGCTATCTGGGGGAGAACCCGCGCGAGGCCCACTGCATTTGGCTCACCTGCTCGGGCGGTCCGTTCTTTGGCCGCACGCGCGACGAGCTCGATCGCGTGACGCGTGCCGATGCCCTCGCGCATCCCACGTGGGCCATGGGTGCCAAGATCACCATTGACTCCGCCACCCTCATGAACAAGGGCCTGGAGCGCATTGAGGCCATGCATCTGTTTAACTGCGACCTCGATTTCATTAACGTGGTCGTGCAGCGTCAGTCCAAGATTCACTCTATGGTCGAGTTCGCCGACGGCTCCGTGATGGCGCATCTCGGTGCATCCGACATGCGTATCCCCATCCAGTTCGCGTTCTCGTATCCCGAGCGTTGGGATACTCCGGCGCCTCGTATCGATTTCCGCGAGCTGGGGCAGCTCACGTTTGATGCTGCCGACATGGATACCTTCCGCTGTCTGGCACTGGCCGAGCGTGCCGGCAAGACGGGTGGCACCATGCCGTGCGTTCTCAATGCCGCCAACGAGGTCGCCGTCGATGCCTTCCTGCACGATGGCTGCAGCTTTACCGATATCGATCGCATTGTGGAATCCTGCATGGACGCCCACGATATGCAGGTGGTCGATTCGTTTGAGCAGCTTCGCGACATCGATGCGTGGGCGCGTGAAAAAGCTGCGCAGGTGCTCGCCGCAACCCGTTCCTAACCCATAAGGATTGCTTTTTCGTTTTATGGATACTGTTCTGAGCGTTCTCTCATCGGTCTTTTGGGGCCTGTTGATGCTTTCCGTCCTCGTGTTTTTGCACGAGGGCGGCCACTTTTTGGCGGCGCGTGCCTGCGGCGTCCGGGTGACTGAGTTCTTCTTGGGCCTGCCGTGCCGCTTTGATATCCATCACACATCGCGTCGCATTGGAACCAAGTTTGGCGTGACGCCGCTGCTGCTGGGTGGCTATGCTGCCATTTGCGGCATGGATCCGACCGACGTCTCGTGCGCCGATCGCGTGCTCGCGGCTATCTATCGTCATGGTCGCTTGACCGTGGCCGACCTTGCTGTCGAGCTCGAGCTTTCCGAGGAGGATGTGCTCGAGGCATGCGCCCTTTTGCTGGGCTGGGGCTCCATCGCGCCCTGGTATGAGGAAGGGGAGAAGCCCTCGCCGAGCTACTATCCCACCAAATATCAGACGTTGCCGCGAGATGCGGCGGGTTACACCACCTTTGACGGCCGCCGTTTCGATCGCGAACATTCAACTGCCGAGGGCGATGTGTGGGAGCTGCCGTGCGGCGAGGCCGAGTTCCTTGCACAAGAGCGTTCGCACACCTATCTTGGCCAAGGCTTTCTCAAGCGCGCCTTTATGCTGCTCGCGGGCATTATCGTCAATATCCTGACGGGTTTTTTGCTCCTTATGAGCATCTATTCCATCGCAGGTGTCACCGTGCCGGTGGATACCAATGTGATCGGCCAGGTTGACGAAGGCTCGATTGCCGCCTCGGCGGGAATCGAGGGCGGCGACGCGATTCTTTCGGTCGACGGAGTATCGTGCTCTACCTGGATTGACGTTTACGATGCCATCGGCAAGGCTGCCGGTAAGGACGATATCGCCATCGAGTACGAGCGTGACGGCAAGCAGCATTCGACCACGGTTGCGCTCAAAGAGGACGAGCGCCTAGGTGTGTATGCCTCTACGCAGGTGGTCCGTTTAGACCCCATCACGTCGGCTCGCCTGTCGTTCTCCTATGTCGTGCAGACAGCGGAGGGCGTGATGCGCCTGCTCCAGCCGCAGCATACGATGGAGATTCTCGATCAGTCCTCTTCGATCGTGGGTATTAGCGTTATGTCCTCACAGGCTGCTGCTGCCGGCCCTGCCGCGTTCCTTTCGTTTGCCGCCCTCATTTCGTTCTCGCTTGGCTTTATGAACCTGCTGCCCATCCCGCCACTCGATGGCGGCAAGCTAGTCATCGAGATCATTCAGAAGATTGCGGGCCGCGAGCTTCCGCTCAAGGTCCAGACGATTGTGAGCTATGTGGGCATCGCGCTCTTTGCGCTGCTGTTTGTCTATATGCTTCGTTCCGACATCCTTCGATTTATTCTGTAGGGGAGTGTTTGGATTGTCTTTATCCCATCCTTTGCCTCGCGAGCTGACGCGCCCCGTGCATGTGGGCGGCGTGCAGATCGGTGGCGGCGCGCCGGTGGTGGTCCAATCTATGACCTGCACCGATACCGCTGATGCCCAGGCAACGCTTGCGCAAGTGTGCGCGTTGGCGCAGGCTGGCTGCGATATCGTGCGCGTGAGCGTGCCCTCCGAGGCCGCGCTTGAGGGCTTCCGCACCATCTGTGCCGAGTCTCCGGTGCCAATCGTCGCCGATATCCATTTTAACCATAAGCTTGCCATTGGCGCTGTCGAGGCTGGTGCCTCTAAGCTGCGCATCAACCCCGGCAATATCGGCGATTGGGCCAAGGTTGACGCGGTGATCGATGCTGCGGGTGCCGCGGGCTGTGCGATTCGCATTGGCGTGAACGCGGGCTCGCTTGAGCAAGATATTGCCGAGCGCGACGACCTCACGCAGCCCGAAAAGCTCGTGATGTCGAGCGAGCGCTTCGTCAAGCACTTTGAGGATCGCGGCTTTACGAACATTGTGCTTTCGGCCAAGGCCCATAGCGTGCAAACGACGCTCGATACCTATCGAGCCCTGTCACGTGAGATTCCCCACGTTCCGCTTCACCTGGGCGTGACGGAGGCGGGGACCAAGCTTCAGGGCACCATCAAGAGCTCTGTAGGCTTGGGTATCTTGCTTTCCGAAGGTATCGGCGACACCATGCGTGTGTCGCTCACGGCCGATCCGGTTGAGGAGCCGCCGGTCGCCTGGGGAATTCTACAGTCGCTGGGCCTGCGTCGCCGTGGTCCCGAGATTGTCTCGTGCCCCACGTGCGCCCGCTGCCAGGTTAACCTCATTCCCATCGCCGAGGAGGTCACCGAGCGGCTTAAGAACTATTCCGCGCCGCTTTCGATTGCCGTCATGGGATGTGCCGTTAATGGCCCCGGTGAGGCTTCTGATGCCGACCTGGGCGTTGCTTGCGGACGTGGTCAGGCCTTGCTCTTTTCGCATGGCCAGATCATTGGTAAAGTAGCTGAGGACCAAATTGTCGACGCGCTTATGGCCGAGGTCGACAAGCTTATTGAGGAGAAGTAAATGACTCGAGCAATGTATATGTCTAAGCTCTATGCGCCGACGCTTAAAGAGGATCCAGCGGACGCTGAGCTCGCCAGCCACCGCCTGTTGCTCCGTGCCGGCATGATCCGCAAGGAGGCCGCCGGCCTGTATTCCTATCTGCCGCTTGCTTGGCGCTCGATCCGCAAGATTGAGAACATCGTGCGCGACGAGATGGACGCTGCCGGCGCCCAGGAGCTTATGATGCCCATCATGGTCGATGCCGAGCTGTGGCGTGAGTCCGGCCGTATCGACGCCTATGGCAAGGAGCTTGTGCGCTTTGACGACCGTCATGGTCGCGAGTTCGTCCTGGGCCCCACGCACGAGGAGACCGTCACGGCCCTAGTGCGCAATGAGCTGCGCTCCTATAAGCAGCTGCCCGTCAACCTGTACCACATTCAGGACAAGTTCCGCGACGAGTTCCGCCCTCGCTTTGGCCTGATGCGCGGTCGCGAGTTCATCATGAAGGACGCCTACAGCTTCTCCGCCACGCAGGAGAGTCTGCAGGAGGAGTACGACAAGATGAAGCAGGCCTACGCCAACATCTGCGAGCGCTGCTACATCAAGGCTCTGCCCGTTGTCGCCGACTCCGGCGAGATCGGTGGCGATACCTCCGTCGAGTACATGGCTTTGGCCGACGCCGGCGAGGCTTCGCTGGTCTACTGCGACGATTGCGGCTTTGCTGCCGATGACGAGGCGGCAAGCACCAAGGTCGTCGTGACCGAGGGCCCCGGCGACGGTACGCTCACCAAGGTCGAGACTCCGGGCATGGGCACCATCGAGGCCGTTGCCAAGTTCTTTGGCTTCCCCGAGAACGGTACGCGAAAGTCGCTGGCGTTGATCGATGCCGAGGGCAAGCCAGTCGTGGCCATTGTCCCGGGCGACCACGAGCTCAATGACTGCAAGGCCGAGCACGTCTTTGGCAAGGGCTATCGCATGATGACCGACGAGGAGCTCCAGACCTACGGTCTGCACAAGGGCTTTATCGGACCGGTTAACTTGCCCGAGGGCATCCGTCTGGTGTGCGACGAGAGCCTGCGCGAGTCCAAGCAGTGGGCCTGCGGTGCCAACGAGGTCGATTATCACTTTACCGGTGCCTGCCCCGAGCGCGACTTTACCGTCGATGAGTGGGCAGATCTGGTCACCGTCGTTGCCGGCGATCCCTGCCCGCACTGCGGCAAGCCGCTCTCTGCTGCTCGCGGCATCGAGGTCTCGCAGGTCTTCCAGCTGGGTACCAAGTATTCCGAGGCCATGGGCGCCACCTTTATGGACGAGGACGGCAAGGAGAAGCCGCTTATCATGGGTTGCTACGGCGTGGGCGTGTCCCGCTCGCTTGCTGCCGTCGTGGAGCAGCACAACGACGAGCACGGTATCGTCTGGCCGGTCTCCGTTGCCCCGTACGAGGTCGCGGTGATTCCGCTCGATCCCAAGAAGGAGGAGTGCGCTACCGTCTGCGATCAGATTGTTGATGGTCTGTGCGCCGAGGGTATCGAGGTTGTCGTCGATGACCGTGATGAGCGTCCCGGCTTTAAGTTTGCCGATAACGACCTCATGGGCTTCCCGTATCAGGTCGTTCTGGGTAAGCGTGGCCTCAAGAATGGTACTGTGGAGCTCAAGGACCGTGCCACGGGCGAGCGTGAGGACGTGTCGATCGACGAGGTCGTCGCCAAGGTTGCCGAGCTTGTTAAGGCGGCTCGCCGTTAATCGACGATTTCGCTTGTAGTTCGATATACGGGACGGCCCCGCATTTCTCCAGATCGGGGAGATGTGGGGCCGTCCTTTTATCTTGTGGCATCCTCGATATCTGAAAGGAAAACCCCACAGCTCATATGAGCTGCGGGGTTTTCTTGTGCCTCCGATGCGAAATAAATCGCTCAGATATTACTGATAATCGACGACGTCGATCCAGTTCTTCAGGAACTCATCGTTCACGTTGCGCTTACGAGCGAGCTCGGAAGCGGCGACGATGCTCGTCCACTGACGCACGACCTGCATGGGCATGTCGGCGCGGTCGCAGTAGAGCTCCAGGTAGGCCTCAGCCTGATCCTTGCTGTTGAGGGCGAAGAGCAGGTAGGTGGTGGCAACGTCGGCAGCAGGGGAGCCCTGGGTGGCGTGTGCCCAGTCGCACACATAGAGCTGGCCGTCGTCGCCGACGATGACGTTGGAGGGGTTGAAGTCGCCGTGGCAGACCTTGAACTCCTTGGTCATTCCGTCCAGACGCTCCTGAAGGTTGTAGCGCGTGGTGGCATTGAGCTGATCAAGGCTGTCGATCATGCGGGCGAACTTGTCGCGCTGACGGTTGAGCAGCGGGGAGGTGTAGCCGTGGATCTCGATCTGGAGGTCGACGAACATCTCGAGATACTCACCAAAGCGCTGGGGCTCGGCAGTCATCTTCTCGGCAAGGGTGGTGCCCGGAACCTTCTCGGTCACGAGCGCCCAGCCGTTGGCGTTCTCGAGCTGGGAAACCTCGAGAGCCTTGGGGCTGCGGATGCCGCACTCATTGATGCGGGCAAGATTCAAAGCCTCGTTGAACACGTCGGAGACAGGCTTGGTCTCGTTAAAGACCTTGACGATCTTGTCGCCCAGGTCGTAAACGACCTTGTTGCCACGGCGGACGAGCTCGGTCTTGGAATCGGGTAGCAGCATGGTTGCATCCTTTCAACGATGCGATAGAAGCGACGGCGGGGGTGTGTGAAACACCCGTGCACCCCCGCCGTTAAAAACCGTGCTAAAACTAGCAGACGGCGTAGTCCTGAGGCTCGCGGCCGTAGTAGGCGTCCAGGTAGAGCTCCTTGATCTCGCTCATGAGCGGGTAGCGCGGGTTTGCGCCGGTGCACTGGTCGTTGAATGCCTGCTCGGTCATCTCGTCGAGGGTGTCGAGGAAGTACTGCTCGTCAACACCGTAGTCGGCGATGGTCTTCTTGACGCCGATGAAGTCCTTGAGCTCCTCGAGCTTCGTGATGAAGTTCTCGAAGACCTCCTTGTCGTCCTTGCCCTCGATGCCGCAGTACTTGGCCATCTCGGCGTAGTTGTGCAGCGCGTTGGGGTAAGGATACTGGGAGAAGGTACCCATCTTGACGGGAGCCTCGGCGGCGTTGTAGCGCATAACGCGGGTCAGGATGACGGCGTTGGCGAGGCCGTGGGGCAGGTGATGGAAGGCGCCGAGCTTGTGAGCCATGGAGTGGTTGAGGCCCAGGAAGGCGTTGGCGAAGGCCATACCGGCCATGCAAGAGGCGTTGTGCATCTCCTCGCGGGCATGCGGGTCCTTGGCGCCGTTCGTGAAGCTGGAGGGCAGGTTCTCGAAGACGAGCTTAGCAGCGCGCTCGGAGAGGCCCTTGGTGTAGTCGGAAGCCATGATGGAGACGTAGGACTCGATGGCGTGGGTCATGACGTCGATGCCGGAGGCAGCGGTCAGGCCGCGCGGGGCGGTCATGCAGTTGTCGGCGTCGACGATAGCCATGTTGGGGAGCAGCGCGTAGTCGGCGAGCGGCCACTTGATGCCGGTCTCCTTGTCGGTGATGATGGCGAACGGCGTGCACTCGGAGCCGGTACCCGAAGAGGTCGGGACGGCGACGAAGTAGGCCTTCTTGCCCATCTCGGGGAAAGTGAAGATACGCTTGCGGATGTCCATGAAGTCCATGGCCATGTCCTCAAACTTGCACTCGGGGTGCTCGTACATCATCCACATGATCTTGCCGGCGTCCATAGCGGAGCCACCGCCGACGGCGATGATGACGTCCGGCTCAAAGAGAGCCATCTGCTTGGCGCCGCGACGTGCGCACTGCAGCGACGGATCGGGCTCGACGTCGTAGAAGCAGTCGTGGGCGATGCCCATCTCGTCGAGCTTGGCCTCGATGGCGCGGGTGTTACCATTCTTGAAGAGGAACTGGTCGGTGACGATGAAGGCGCGCTTCTTGCCCATGACGGTACCGAGCTCGTCGAGGGCGACGGGCGTGGAACCCTTCTTGAAGTAGACCTTCTCGGGAGCGCGGAACCACAGCATGTTCTCACGGCGCTCGGCCACAGTCTTAACGTTGATCAAGTGCTTCACCCCAACGTTCTCGGAGACGGAGTTGCCGCCCCAGGAGCCGCAGCCCAGGGTCAGAGACGGCTTCATGCCAAAGTTGTACAGGTCACCGATGCCGCCGTGCGAGGACGGGGTGTTGATGACGATACGGCAGGCCTTCATGACGTGCTCGAACAGACTGATCTTCTCGGCCTGGGCGGGGTGCACGTACAGAGAGGCGGTGTGGCCCGGGCCACCGGCGAGCACCAGGTGCTCGGCCTTGTCGACGGCCTCCTGGAAGTCCTTGGCGTGATACATGGCCAGGACCGGGGAGAGCTTCTCGTGGGAGAACTCTTCCTTGGCGGGGTCGGTGGAGGTGACCTCGGCGATCAGGATCTTGGTCTTGGCGGGAACCTCGATGCCGGCGAGCTCGGCGATCTTGGCGGCAGCCATGCCGGGAATGCGGTGATCGAGGGCGCCGTTCTTGAACATGGCGGCACGCAGGGCCTCCATCTCGGCACCCTGCTTGACGAAGTAGCAGCCGCGCTTCTGGAACTCGGCCTTAACCTGGTCATAGATGGTGTCGATGACGGTCACGGACTGCTCGGAAGCGCAGATCATGCCGTTGTCGAAGGTCTTGGAGTGGATGATGGAGTTGACGGCGAGCAGCACGTCGGCGGTGTCGTCGATGACGACCGGGGTGTTACCGGCGCCAACGCCCAAGGCGGGCTTGCCCGAGGAGTAGGCGGCCTTGACCATGCCCGGGCCACCGGTGGCGAGGATGATGTCGACGTCGCGCATGACCATGTTGGTCAGCTCGATGGAGGGGACATCGACCCAGCCGATGATGCCCTCGGGGGCACCGGCCTTGACGGCGGCGTCAAGCACGAGCTTAGCGGCGGCGATGGTGCACTTGGCGGCAGCCGGGTGCGGGGAGATGATGATGGCGTTGCGGGTCTTCAGGCTGATCAGCGTCTTGAAGATCGCAGTGGAGGTGGGGTTGGTCGTCGGGATGACGGCGCCCACGATGCCGATGGGCTCGGCGATCTTGGTGATGCCGTAGGCCTCGTCGCGCTCCAGGACACCACAGGTCTTGGTGTTCTTGTAAGCGTTGTAGATGTACTCTGCGGCGTAGTGGTTCTTGATGACCTTGTCCTCAAGAACGCCGCGGCCGGTCTCCTCGATGGCCATCTTCGCCAACGGGATACGAGCCTTGTTGGCGGCCATGGCGGCCTCATAGAAGATCTTGTCGACCTGCTCCTGCGTGTACGTAGCAAAAAGCGCCTGGGCCTCTCGCATCTGAGCGAGCTTAGCCTCAAGCGCCTCTACGTTGTCCACAATTGCGGGAGTAGTGTTTTCCGGTGACTTTTTCACCATTTGTGTCTCCTTGCGATCGGAGATTTACCCTACGTCTTGCATGATAGCAATAAATAATTCGGTGAGTGGTAAGATTCCTGTAAAAGGCACACTAAAACGCTTCAATAAACTGAAGCGTTTTAACTATTTAACAAAAAGCCGAACGTCTTCTCCGGGCGAATTCCTAGTTTCCCCATGGCTATGGTGTGGAGTTTGTTCATTGTTTGTTCATTAGGTCTTAGGAAATTAATGCACATCGATCAATTCTGGCTGGTCGTGACACTAATTTTTGGTCGTTTCTATTTCATGGCAATAAACGCGTTCTCTTGTCAGACAAAACACTGGTATTAAACTAAAACCAATGTGCCAGACAGTACATTCAGTAAGAGTGAAATATATGCCTTTGCCTCTGGGTATTTTGTCGCCCTTTACCGGTTCATGTCAGTTGAGTAGAAAGGGCGGTTTGTGAGATTGCCACGCTGCAGGCGAGCTCTCGTTTGGCTCGTCTCTTTTTTGTTCGTGTTTAATACGATTCCTACGAGCGTATTTGCTGACGTAATAGTGAATAATGACCCTCAGCAAAACACGACTTCGGAGAATCTGTCTAATGAATCTGCTGATAGTGATTCTGGGTCAAGGGGGGGCGGTCGAGGCTTCGTCTAACGACAATACGGTTTCAAGTGATGATCAAAAACCTGAATCTGATGTCTCGGATAAGCAGTCAAACGATGTGAATGTGAATGAAACATCTGATGAATCGAATTCTGATGCAGCAGAATCTGGTGTTTATCAAGTTAATGATCAATCAACATTTGAGGATGCGCTGAATAAAATCGCCTCCGATAATTTATCGGAGATCAGACTTGTCCTAAAAGGCGGCTCGTCTTTTGTGGTGCCGACCCAAGATTACGTTTCGACTTTCGGCGTTGCTAACAAGAAGATTACCGTGACGAGTGACGGTGAGAATCGCGCAACCTTGCACTTCTCCAACCGTGCCATGCTTTCCGGATCTTGTACTTTTGACAACGTCGAAGTGGTTGGTTCAGGAAAATTCTATTGCAATGGTTTCGATACCGTTTTCACTCGTAACTGCGAGCTCAACCTCTCTGAAACACTTTATGGCGGTGGCTATAGGTCGACTGTCGATCACACACATGTGGTGATAGCCGCGTCTGGATATATCAATCCTGGTAGTGGCGCTGGCCTTCATGACGTCATCGGTGGTTCATATCAAGGGTCCGTCGAGCATGACACCTATCTTGAGATCAGCGGTAACCTTCGCATGGCTAGCGGTAATCACGTTAATCCCGGTTGCATGCGCGGCGATGGGTCGAGCGGCGATGGAAACGGCTTTCCTGCTGTTTATGTAGGTGGTAACGCCACGCTTGTTTACGACAATGCCAACTCCGAAGTTTCTCCTGCTATCGAAGGCACTTACGGTTGCGAGATGCGCGGCAACGTGACGCTTGATGTTCGCTCGGGTCGGGTAAATGAAATTTGCGGTCATTTTGGTGACCCTGCGCCTATTAAAGGCAACATTCATATTATTGCGGGCAGCAGTACTTATGAAAACACCGACAAAATGCTTCGTCTTAATAGCAATTGGCCAATAATTGGCGCAGGACAAATGATCCCAGATGGAGTTTATGAGGTCGATGGCGATGTCGTTATCGATGCTTACGAGAATGTTTGGGGCTGGGATAAAGGTGGATCGATACCCAATGATGTCCCTTTTATTGAAGGTTCGAAGAAAGCGAACGTTGGCGGATCTATTACCGTTAATGTCCACGGCTCCCATGTTGGCTCTATTTATGGAGCAGAGTGGAGTGCTGTAAACGGTGATATCGCCGTGAACGCTTCTGGTGTTGAGCTGAGGGATGAAGCGGGCGATTCTCATGGGTATGTTTTCTGCGAGAACGACCTGACCAATTCGTCGGATGAGGGATCGAGCGTAAAGGCTAGAGGAAAGCTATCTATCAGTCTGAATAGCGGCAGTGTTGGCTACGTTTCGTTGACTTCGAACAAGAATGTATCGATTTCTGACGGTTCCTTCATTAATATTGCTGGACGACCGGAAATAGCTACGGGCGTTACGGGTGTGTACTATGGGCTTCCCAAGGGGTCTTCTTCTCCCACAATCAATATTGCAGGGACTGTGGCTGAGATTCCTTATATTAAGTACGCATCTGCATTGAATGTTACTGATAACTCCGAAATTACGGCCGGTACGATTTCTTCTGTAAATAAGATCGCTATTACTGGTCAATCGAATACAAATGTAACGACCAAATTTGGTTGCAACAATGCTTCTAGCTATGAATTAATTGAAGACAATGGCCTTCGGGTAGATGAGGGCAGCGTTTTGACGACAGCTGGCTCTCAAGCCTACGTATATGGTTATGTCGATATCAATGGTACTTGGGAGCAACAATACAATACTGCGAAAAACTATAACGATATTTTCGTTAAGGGAACCACCTCTATTGCCAGTAAGGGCATTCTCATCGATCACGGTTCAAGTAATTTGAAAGGTGCCGTTATTAATAAGGGCACACTTGCCTTAATGGCACCCGCATTATTCCAAGGAAATTACCGTGGCGATGACGCTGAAATTAGACTGCCAGCTGTCACTAATAACTATGATGGCACGGATGATGGCGGCGACATTCCCCTTATTGTAAAAGGGGAATCGTCAGGGAAGACTACTGTTAATACGGTGGATCCGAACAATTGGCAGAATTTGAAACTGCCGTCACTCGGAGATAACTACGTACTCTCCAAAGCTAGTGGTGATGCACCTAAGCAAAGCACTTTTATTCTTGGCAACGAGGATGCGGTTGGTGAGGGCTATTACCTTAAGCGCGTCAGGGATGCCGACGGTACTGATGATTTTCACATGTGGCAGGTCGCAGCAAAGTTATCGCTGACTTTTGATGATAATGGCGCATACGATCCTGCTTATCCTCAAAAGTTTTTGCAAGATAAGACTGCAGATAAGGACAGTTACACCTTCGCGCTGCCCAAGACCGCCCCGACCCGCAAGGGCTGGGCGTTCGACGGCTGGAACACCGAGAGGGACGGGTCGGGCGATCAGTTCACCGACAAGACCGAGGTCTCCAAGTCCACGACCGTCTACGCCCAGTGGAAGTGGGTGCCCCGCGACGTCACCGTGACCTTCGACGAGAACGGCGGCGAGACCAAGGCCGACCCCGCCTCCCAGACCAAGACCACCGAGCCGGGTGCTCTGGCTTCGACAGGGGAGAGACTGCTGCCGGTTCTTCCGCTGGCAGTTGTCGGATCTGCTTTGACTTCTTTGGGCTTGCTGCTCGAATACAACCGCAAGAAGAGGCGGAACGATAAATAAATAATGGCCAGCCATGGCTTTAAATGAACTGCCTCCCATTTCTTGGACATGAGAAATGGGAGGCTTTCTTTATGCGCGTTGACTTGAGAGTGAAGCATGATGTCGAGGCCAGGAAGGCGGCCATAGGGCTCTTCGAGCTCGGGCACGGGTATAAATCCGCCGCGATTGCTCTTTCGCTTCCCGCGGAAGCCTTGAGAAGTTGGCAGGAGATATACCGCGCGTTCGGGAGCGAGGTGCTGCTGCGCATGGACGGAAAGCGGGGCAGGTGCACATACGAGCAGAAGGCCGCCGGTGGCCGCCGAGATCTTCTCGCGCACCGCCAACGGCTGCGGGCACCGGCAGATAGCGATGTGCCTCAGGGCGGAAGAGGGGGCCGTGATAGCCGACAAGACCGTGCTCAAGATGATGCGCGAGATGGGGATCCGCTGCGGCATCAGACGCGAGACGGCCTACCACAGGTACAACTCGTACAGGGGCGTCGTCGGCAGGACGTTCGAGAACGTGATCGCGAGGGATTTCGACGCCGGGGCCCCGTGGCGGAAGCTGGGAACGGACGTCACCGAGTTCAAGGTGGCGGGCGGCAAGGCCTACTGGGCCCCGACGCTGGACTTCTGCACCAAGGAGATCGTGGTGAGCGACATATCGACCACGCCCGACATGGCCCAGCAGGTGAGGATGCTCGACGAGCTGCTGCCCAAGATCCCCGAGGGCACCGCCCCGACCATGCACTCGGACCGGGGCTGGCAGTACCAGCACGCCTCGTACACATCCAGGCTCGAGGCCGCTGGCATCGTCCAGAGCATGTCCAGGAAGGCGAACTGCATCGACAACGCCGCCACCGAGCAGCTCTTCGGCCACGTCAAGGACGAGTTCTACCGGGGCCGCGAGTGGAAGACGTTCGAGGATTTCAAACGCGACCCGGAGGAATACATAGTCCACTGGAACACGAGCCGGAGGCAGGTAAGATTGAAGGGCCTGACCCCGGAGGAGTTCCGGAATCAGGCCCTCGCGGCCTAGTCGCTATTTAGGGCGTCCAAGATTTGGGACGCAGTTCATTTTCACTCTGGTTTTGCATTCCTGGATAGATAGAAAAGAAACCGCCTTCTCAAAAGAAAGCGGTTTCTTATAGTTCTATATGAACGCGAGGTCTTTGACCCGGAGAGTCCGAGGTACTTGTTGGTAAGACCTTATTTAGGAGCGCGCAACCTTGCCGGACTTGAGACAGGTGGAGCAAACGTTCATCTTGCGACGGTGACCATCGACGACGACGTAAACGCGCTGGATGTTGGGGCGGAACTTACGGTTGGTGACGCGGTGAGAGTGGCTGATGGAGCGACCGGCAACGGGGTGCTTACCGCAAACTTCGCAAACTTTGGACATAACTGACCCTCCTTGGGCGACAAACGAACATGTCGCGTTAACAAACAAGTCTGAACTATAGCACAGAAGCAGCTCCCTGTGCGTAATCTACACAGAGATATTCCTCTTTTGGCGATAGTGCTCACGCCACGGCCCTGGACGTAGATCCGATTTGCGTGCAGCAGAGGGGATTATGCCAGCTCGTGCGTGCGTTTTCAAGCTCGTCCCACAAATATATATAGGTTTATGGAGCGCCTGCGCACGTTTACGGATTGCTCTGTATTTATGCTCGCAATTAAGCTCGAGGTTGGCTACACTATCCCTTGACCATTAAAGGGGTACGAGATACCCACATGGAATTACATAGCTGCCAAAGAGCAGCCTTTCCTGTGGGTGTCTGGTCCGCTTAAGCGGTCGGGCATCTATTTTTTTGACTGTGTCAGCAGTCAAGACATGTGAGGAAGGAGATCGATGGGCACGACTTCCCCCAAGGCGGTCATCATGGACGAGACCGCCGTCAATCGAGCGATGACCCGCATTGCGCACGAGATTCTCGAGCGCAACGAGGGCTGTGAAGACCTCGCTCTGGTCGGCATCGTCACGCGCGGCGACCTTCTGGCAAAGAAGCTCGCCGAGGAGATCAAGGAGATCGAGGGCGTCGACGTTCCGCTCGGTAGCCTCGACATCAGCTTCTACCGCGATGACTACGCTACCAATTTCGCTCCCGCGATCCACGCTACCAACATTCCCTTCAGCGTCGACGGCAAGCGCGTTGTGCTGGTGGACGACATCCTGTATACGGGCCGTACTATCCGCGCCGCTCTGGATGCCGTCATGGACCTGGGCCGTCCGAGCCGCATCGAGCTGGCAGTTCTCGTTGACCGCGGTCACCGTGAGCTCCCCATCTCGCCGGACTTTGTCGGCAAGAACGTTCCCTCGTCGCATGAGGAGAACGTGCACCTATATATGAAGGAAGTAGACGGCCGCACCGCTGTCGAGATTAACGACGTCGCGCCGGGTTCCCATGTGGGCTCCGCGCCGCTGGGAGGTGAGTAGTACCGTGGCGTTCAACCATAAGCACCTGATCGACATTACCGAGTACTCCGAAGAGGACATCAAGCTCATCCTCGAGACCGCCAAGGCGTTCTCCGAGGTCAACGAGCGTGCCATCAAGAAGGTCCCCACGCTCAAGGGCAAGACCATCGTCAACATGTTCAACGAGCCCTCGACGCGCACCCGCAGCTCCTTCGAGCTCGCCGAGAAGCGTCTTTCGGCCGACAGCCTTAACTTTGGCGGCTCCTCGACCTCCACGGTCAAGGGCGAGAGCCTCGTCGACACCGTCGAGACCCTCAACGCTTATAAGATCGACTGCATCGTCGTGCGCGACAAGCACGCCGGCGCTCCCTACATCGTCACGCAGAACTCGCCCGCGAGCGTCATCTGCGCCGGCGACGGCAAGCACAACCATCCTACGCAGGCCCTGCTCGACCTGTACACCATCTGGGAGCACAAGGGCGACTTCCACGGTCTGAAGGTCGCTGTCGTCGGCGATATCGCGCACTCCCGCGTCTGCGGCTCGCTGATCCCCGCCCTTAAGATCATGGGCTGCGAGACCTACGCCGTCGCCCCCGGCACGCTGCTGCCGCCGGCGCCCGAGGTTCTGGGCTGCGACCACGTGACGAGCGACCTCGATTCCGTCCTGCCCGAGCTGGACGTCGTCTACATGCTGCGCGTGCAGCAGGAGCGCCTCGAGGGTGCCCCGTTCCCGACCATTCGTGAGTACCACAAGCTCTTCGGTCTGACCAAGGACCGTGAGAAGCTCATGAAGCCCGATGCAATCATCTGCCACCCGGGCCCCATCAACCGCGGCGTCGAGTTCGACTCCTATATGGCCGACCACCCGCAACGCTCCGTCATCCTGGAGCAGGTCTACGCCGGTATCTGCGTGCGTATGGCTATCCTGTATCTGCTGCTTGGAGGTGCCGATAATGGCCTTGCTTCTTAAGAATGCCCACGTCGTCGACCCGTCTGTCGAGCTTGACGGTGTCGTTGACGTCCTGATTGACGGTGAAAAGATCGCCGAGGTCGGCGATCTTGTCGTCGAGGGAGCCGAGGTCCGCGACCTTTCCGGCAAGTACCTCGTCCCCGGCCTGGTGGATATGCACGTTCACCTTCGCGAGCCCGGCTACGAGGTCAAAGAGGACATCGAGAGCGGCACCCGCGCAGCTGCCAAGGGCGGCTTCACCGGCGTTTGCGCCATGCCCAACACCGACCCCGTCACCGATAACGGCACCGTCGTGGAGTTCGTCAAGTCCCGCGCTGCCGAGGTCGGTCACTGCCGCGTCTATCCGTCGGGCGCCATGACCCGCGGTCTTAAGGGCGAGGCCATGTCCGAGATGGGCGATATGGTCGCCCACGGCGCCGTTGCCTTCACCGACGACGGTCGCGGCGTGCAGGGCGCGGGCATGCTCCGTCGCTGCATGGACTATGGCAAGATGTTCGGCAAGGTCTTTATGAGCCACTGCCAGGACGAGGACCTGGTCGGCCACGGCCAGATCAACGAGGGCAAGGTCTCGACCCGTCTGGCTCTTGAGGGCTGGCCGGCTGCCGGCGAGGAGCTCCAGATCGCTCGCGACATCGAGATTGCCAAGCTGACCGGTGCCAAGCTGCACATCCAGCACATCTCTACCGCCCATGGCCTGGAGATCGTGCGTGCCGGCAAGGCCGCTGGCGTTCAGGTTACCTGCGAGGCAACCCCGCACCACATGTTCCTGACCGAGAACGACCTGGACGAGACCTACAACACCTCGCTCAAGGTCAATCCGCCGCTGCGCACCGACGAGGACGCCGAGGCTATCCGTCAGGGCGTCATCGACGGCACCGTCGACGTTATCGTCACCGATCACGCTCCCCACACCCCGTGGGAGAAGGCCCGCGAGTTCGAGCTTGCGCCCTTTGGCATGATCGGCCTCGAGACCTCGCTGTCGCTCGTGCTCACCGAGCTGGTCAACACGGGCAAGATGAGCATGGGCCGCATGGTCGAGCTCATGGCCATCAAGCCGCGTGAGATTCTGGGTCTCGACCAGGTTCAGGTCAAGGCGGGCTCCGTTGCCGACCTGACCGTGTTCGACCCCTCTGCCACCTGGACGGTCGGCGAGGACGGTTATGAGTCGCGCGCCGAGAACTCCGGTTTTGCCGGCCGCACGCTTACCGGTCGTGCCACCGATGTGTTTGTCGGCGGTAAGCAGACGCTCGCCGACGGCTGCATCTGCTAGCATAGCCTTATCGCTTTTGTGCGCGGTGCCCTTGCGGTGCCGCGCTTTCTGTTCGTTTTGACCATGCAATCGCATGGGGGATTGGAGCGTCTATGCCCACACCTTCCACTGCACGCATGCATGACTTCGAGGTCGTCTCGAACCAGGAGATCGCCGACGGCATCTTCTCGCTCGTCATCTCGGCCCCCAAGCTTGCAAGTGCGCTCAAGCCCGGTCAGTTTGTGAACATTGCCGTGCCCGGCGATGCGTCCTCGCTGCTTCGCGTGCCCCTGAGCTTCTATCGCGCCGACGCCCAGGCCGGCACCGTCGAGCTGTGGTACGCCGTTGTGGGTGACGACACCCGTCGTCTGTCGCAGATGACCCCCGGCTCCAAGTCCAACCTGTTGGGCCCTGGCGGCCGCGGCTGGCTTGTTCCCGAGGGCACCAGGAAGGCGCTGCTCGTGGCGGGCGGCATCGGTGTTCCGCCCGTGCTGTGCCTCGCCGGCTTGCTTGCCGAGCAGGGCGTGGATGTTGACGTGTGCCTGGGCTTTGGCACCGCTTCCAAGGCCGTGGGCATCGATGAGTTCCGCGCGTTGGGCGCCACGGTTAACGTGTGCACCGACGACGGTTCGCTGGGCACGCACGGTTTTTGCACCGACCCGGCAGCCGAGCTGCTCGGCGAGGGCGGCTACGACTATGTGGCCAGCTGCGGCCCCGCTGTCATGATGAAGAAAGTCGCCGCTGCCGCCGCCGAGGCCGGTGCGTACTGCGAGGTGTCCCTCGAGCGCATGATGAGCTGTGGCTTTGGCGCCTGCAACACCTGCAATGTCGAAACGGTCGACGGTATGAAGGGTGCCTGCATGTGCGGCCCCGTGTTCGATGCTTCCAAGGTGGTGGTCTTCTAGTGGGTACCGTGAACATGGCCGTCGATTTCGGCGGCGTCAAGATGCAGAACCCCATCAACACCGCAGCCGGTACCTTTGGCTACGGTTGGCAGTTCCAGAACTTCTTTGATGTTTCCCAGCTGGGCGCCATCACCACCAAGGGTTGCGCTGCCGAGCCCTGGCCCGGCAACCCCGCGCCCCGGATGGCCGAGATTCCCGGCGGTATGATCAACTCCGTGGGCCTTCAGAACCCCGGCGTGGCCGCCTTTGCCCGCGAGTCCGGTCCGTGGCTCGAACAGCTGTCCAAGGACGGCTGCCAGGTCATCTGTCAGGTTGCCGGCCACTCCGTTGACGAGTTTGTCCGCGCACTAGAGATGTATGTCGAGCTGTGCCCCTGGGCTGCCGGCTACGAGATCAACGTGAGCTGCCCTAATATTGCCGCCGGCGGTGCCGCCATGGGCTCCACGCCCGAGGGCGCCTCTTCCGTTATGGCTGCCTGCCGCAAGGTGACCGATAAGCCGCTGTTCGTGAAGATGGCGCCGGTCAACGTCGCCGAGATCGCCAAGGCCCTCGAGGCTGCCGGCGCCGACGGCCTTTCGGTCATCAACTCCATCCAGGGCATGGCCATCGACGTCCATACCCGCAAGTCCCGCGTGGCCAAGCCCAAGGGCGGCCTTTCGGGCCCGCTGTGCCACCACATCGCCGTGCGCATGGTCTGGGAGGTTGCTCAGGCCGTCGATATCCCCATCAACGGTGTCGGCGGTGTCATGACCGGCGAGGATGCGGCTGAGTTTATCCTGGCCGGCGCCACCTGCGTGTCGGTCGGCATGGCCAACTTCGTCGATCCGTGTGCTTCGCTTAAGATCGCGCATGAGCTCGAGGCCTGGGCCGAGTCCCAGGGCGTAAAGGACATCAACGAGCTGGTGGGTGCTTTCGAATGCTAGAGACCGATGCCCGCGACCGTGTTATCGTCGCCCTCGACTGCGACCGTAAGCGTGCGCTCGAGCTCGCCCACGAGCTTTCGGGCCATGCCGCCTGGCTCAAGGTCGGCATGACGCTCTATTACGCTGAGGGTCCCCAGATCGTCAAGACCTTTAAGGACCTTGGCTTTAAGGTCTTCCTCGACCTTAAGTTCCATGACATTCCGCATCAGGTGCGCGGCGCTGCCCGCTCGGCCTCGCTTGCCGGTGCCGACCTGCTTTCGGTCCACGGCCTGGGCTCGGGTGCTATGCTCGCTGCCTGCCGCGAGGGTGCCGAGGAGGCGCGTGAGGACCGCGCCAAACTCGTCGCCATCACCGTGCTCACGAGCATGAATCAGGATGCCTTGAGCGAGATCGGCGTCGAGTCGCCCGTGGCCGAGGAGGCCGCCCGCTTGGCAAAGCTTGCCCAGACCAACGGCATCGATGGCATCGTGTGCTCACCGATGGAGGCTCACGACATGCGTGAGCTGCTGGGTCCTGATGCCCTGATCGTGACTCCGGGTGTGCGTCCGGTGGGTGCCGCCCTTGGTGACCAGTCCCGCGTGGCGACGCCTTCCCAGGCTATCGAGCGTGGCGCAAGCCACATTGTGGTGGGCCGTCCCATCACCGGTGCCGACGATCCGGTTGCCGCCTTTGACGCCATCGTCGCCGAGCTGGTCGAAAACGTCGCGTAAAAGATTCCCCTAAGTCACCACTTTTGGGTCTCATTAGCACAAAATAGCCCCTGTGCCTGCGTAAACTTTCCCATCCTTTGTGTGGAATCGCAGGTCAGGGGCTTAACTTTGGGCGCAGTATATTGCACTTTTTGCGGGTATCGTCTAACCTATGGAGCCGCGATTAGGCATTTTGTACGTTCTACGTGCTAAAATGCCAATTATTGAATCAGATATAACCCAACTATTTGGAGGTACGAATGGCACTCCCTCAGCTTACCGACGAGCAGCGCAAGCAGGCTCTTGAGAAGGCTGCCGCCGCACGTCACGCCCGCGCTGAGCTTCGCGAGCAGATCAAGAAGGGCGAGAAGTCCCTCGAGTCCGTGCTCAACTCCGATGACCCCATCGCTTCCCGCATGAAGGTTTCCACCCTCATCGAGTCTCTCCCCGGTTATGGCAAGGCCAAGGCCGCCAAGATCATGGAGGAGCTCGGTATCTCCGCTACTCGTCGCGTCCAGGGCCTCGGCGTCCGTCAGCGCGAGCAGCTCCTCGAGCAGCTGACCAAATAAGTGAGCGCTCAGGATTCCAAGCTCTTTGTGATTTCTGGACCGTCAGGCGCAGGCAAGGGTACGCTCGTCACTCGTGTGCGCGAGCGCCGCTCGAACCTGGGTCTGACGGTTTCGGCTACCACGCGAGCACCACGCAAAGGTGAGGTCGACGGCGTCAACTACTTTTTTCTGACGCGCGAGGAGTTCGACCGCCGCGTGGCAAACGGTGAGTTTGTTGAGTGGGCCGAGGTCCACGGTAACTGCTACGGCACGTTGGTGAGCGAGGTCACATCCAAGCTCGCCTCGGGCTCGTCTCTGATTTTGGAGATCGATGTCCAGGGCGCCCTGCAGGTGAAGGAGCGTTTCCCCGAGGCCGTGCTGATCTTTATCAAGCCGCCTTCGCTTGAGGTGCTCCGCGAGCGTCTGGTCGGTCGCGGTACCGAGACGCCCGAGACGATTGAGCTGCGTATGGCAAACGCCGCCGATGAGCTTGCCCTTGCCGACCGCTACGACGACGTCGTGGTGAATGACGATCTCGACCGCGCGACCGATGAGCTCGTTCGCGTTCTCGATATGCATGAAAGGATCTGAGGTCCGTGTCCGTTGTAAAGCCTTGCATTGACGATCTTCTGGAGAAGACCGATCACAACCGCTTCCTGCTCGCTTCGCTTGCCTCTAAGCGCGCCTGCGACATCAATAGCATGCTGCGTGGCCAGCACAACCGCGTGCTTGCCGTCCAGGATGTCGATGACATCACCATCGGGCTTTCCGGTGCCGATACCATCTCGATGGCTATGGACGAGATTGTCGACGGCGACATCTCTTACGACGAGGCCCGTTACGAGAAGGCGCTCGGCCACAAGGTTGCTGAAGCCTAAATGGCAGCTCGCGTCTGCCTGGTCCACTATCACGAGGTTGGACTGAAGGGCAAGAACCGCGCACATTTTGAGCATATCCTCATGGATAACATCAAGGCGGCCTTGGCCGCCTTTTCCGTGAACGCCGTGTCTCGAATTTCCGGTTATATCCTCGTGACCTTTAACGAACATCAGGCCGACGAGGCGGCGCGTGTCATTCGCACCGTTCCCGGCGTTGCCCGTGTGTCTTTGGCGTATCACACCAACCGCGACCCGCAGGAGTACTGCGCCGCCGCCGTGAAGGCGCTGCGCGAGTTTGGTTCCTTCGATTCGTTTAAGGTGCACGCCAAGCGCTCCAATACTGACTATGAGCTCACCTCGATCGATATCAATCGTCAGGTGGGCGAGGTGCTGTGTGAGGCGTTTCCCGATAAAAAGGTCCAGATGCACGACCCCGACGCGATGGTGCACGTTCTGGTGGTTCAGGGTAGCGTTTATGTGTACGCGCGCTCCGAGCGCGGCGTGGGCGGTCTGCCGGTGGGTTCTGCCGGCAAGGTCGTGACGCTGCTGTCGTCGGGTATCGATTCTCCGGTGGCGACCTGGATGCTCGCGCGGCGCGGCGCGGTGTGCGTGCCGGTGCATTTCTCCGGCCGTCCGCAGACGCCTGATACGAGCGAGTATTTGGTGCAGGACATCATCCGTGCGCTTGAGCCGGGTGTCCAGATCGGCCGCCTGTACGTGGTGCCGTTTGGCGACTGCCAGCGTGAGATTTCGGTCACCTGTCCCAGCAACCTGCGCGTGATCATGTATCGCCGCATTATGTATTCGGTTGCTGAGCGCATTGCACACATCGAGGGTGCCAAGGCCATCGTTACGGGCGAATCGCTTGGACAGGTTGCCTCCCAAACGCTTGAGAACATCATGGCCGTCAACGAGGCCGTGAAGATCCCCGTGTTCCGTCCTCTCATCGGTTCGGACAAGCAGGAGATCATCGCGCGCGCCGAGGAGATCGGTACCTTCGATATCTCGACTGAGGCCGCTCCCGACTGCTGCACGCTGTTTATGCCGCGTCGTCCCGAGACGCACGCTAAACTCGATGCCGTGCATGAGGCCTGGGAACTGTTTGATCACGAGGAGATGATTGAGCATCTGCTCAAGCAGACCGAGTACATCGACTTCGAGAGCAACACGTACAAGGCCCCTAAGACCTTAAAACGCAAACATTCTGAGCTTGCTCCGCGTGAGATTTACCAAGATTTCGAGTAAATTTGTGCATAGACCGACGATGCGCCTGCATCGTCGGTCTTTTGCTATCTGGGCATTTTGCGGCTAAGTGTTCATTTGCTGACGTGTGCCTGAATAAATGGACATTATTTCGTAAGGTTTTGGTCAGCTTTTGGTTTGACCGCGAAAACCGGTTTTGGGGCGTGGCTGTTGCGGAGCTCCTTTCCTGACACGATGATGTTGGGAGGTTTTGCTATGGCGCAACGCGAACAACACGAACGAGTCAAAAAGATGGACCGCTGGGCGGGCAAACTGCTCGGTCATAAGGCAGTGGTGATGGCGATACTGGTCGTCATTGCGATGGCGAGTGGACTGGCAATGGCGAACTTTGGCGGCGGTGCCGGCGGTGTGTCGTTTGAGCGCACTGATGGTTCGGGCACGTTAGTGGAGCCGGGATCCGGCGATGCTTCGAGTGGAAAGACATCTGAAGGCTCTTCGCCTAAGGCGTCTGCCGCGGCAGAGGTCTATGTCGATGTTGATGGCGCCGTGGTGTCACCCGGTGTATATCGCCTCAAAGACGGGGTGCGGGTGGCTCAGGCGATTGATGCCGCCGGCGGGCTGGCGCCCGAAGCAGACGTTACGGGGCTTAATCGTGCATCCAAGGTCACTGATGGACAAAAAATTCACGTTCCAACGGTAGGGGAGCAGCAGGTGTCCATTGCGGAAGCCGGTGTTGATGGTGGGGCTTCCGCATCATCAGGCGTCGGTGGCGCAACAGGCCTAGTAAACATTAATACGGCAAGCTCGGCAGAGCTGCAGACGCTCTCGGGAATCGGTCCCTCAATAGCACAGTCGATTATCGATGAGCGGACAAAGAACGGTGCTTTTGCTTCGGTTGACGATCTGATGCGCGTGTCGGGAATCGGCGAGAAGAAGCTTGCCAAAATCAAAGATTGCATCTGCGTATGAGTGCGACCGAGCGAGAGCACGTGATGCCTCCGCGGCCCCTGATTCCGTGGACGATGGCCCTGTGTGCCGGCATGTGCGTGAGCTGCGCCTTGGTGCTCAGCATAGCCGCTGATGCGCTGCTGAGGGAGCAGGCGACGGCGGTCGGGCCGCTATGGGCCATTCCCGTTGCGGCAGCGGTTTTCGTTGTGCTGGCTCACTCTTGTGCGCGGCTTGCCCCTTTGAAGCGGTGGCTGTATGCCGCGTCCGTCGGTCTCGTGGCGGGAGCGGTCGTCTCGGCGTGGTGGGCTGTGGGTGCGCTCAGCGCCTCGAAGGCGCTCGACGGTCGAGCGGCAGGCGGCCTCGAGTTTGTCGTGCAGGGTGATCCATCCATAAACGACGACGTGTATTCCTATACCTGCGAGGCACGCGCGGACGGTAAGAACCTGGCAACGGTTCGCCTATCGTGTGATCGTGAGCTCAAGGTCGGGGCGCACGTGTGTGTTATCGGTCGCGTTTCGCGTTTTGAGAACGATGCGTATGGGCGCTCACGCGTGCTTCGAGGCGAGGCGCGCAAGGTTAAAGCCGTTCGGATTGTGTCGGTCGATGAGGGCTCTCCGGAGCCGCTGCTTCGACTGCGAAATGGGCTGCTTGCGTCTATCGCGCCTGCGACCGACCCGGCGCGTGCGCTCATAGCCGGTGTCGTCTGCGGTCGTTCGGCCGAGCTGCGCGCCCAGCCGGCGGGCGACTGGTTTTCGGTGACGGGAACGGCGCATCTTATCGCCGTCTCGGGCAGCCATTTGGCTATCGTGGGGTTTTTAATCGAGGGTTTATTGCAAAAGACTCGGTGCTCACGTGGTCTTCAGCGGGCGATACTGGCGATAACGCTTGTGGGCTACGCTACCTTTACGGGCGCGTCTCCCTCTGCCGTGCGCGCGTGCTGCATGGTGTTCGCGACGCTTGTCGTAAACGGCGCGGGGCGTCGCCGGCACGGCGCATCGGCACTCTTTGTTACCATGTCCATCTTTGTGCTACTGCGGCCGACGGTGCTGTTCGAGATGGGCTTTCAGCTTTCATGTGCCAGCGTCTTAGCCATTCTGTGCTTTTGCCCCTATGCGACCTTCGCTTTGGGTGAGCTGGGCGTGCCATCGGGCGTTGCCAGCATGCTTTCCGTCACGCTGTGCTCGCAGTTGGCGACATTTCCCATTACCATTCCTGCCTTCGGTACGTTCTCGCTCATTGCTCCGCTGGCAAATGCGGTCATCGGTCCGGTGGTGAGCGTACTGCTTGCTGTGTCCATCGTGCTGGTTCCCTTTTCGCTCGTGGGACCGTTGCGGACTTGGGCGCTCGTTGTGCCCATGATTGCCGCCCGTTGCGCGCTGTTCTTCGAGCAGCTGTTTGCCGCCGTGCCGGGTGCATACGTGAGCGTGCCGCCCGATAGCATGTGGATTTACCTAGTGCCGTGTTTTCTGGCGGTTCTGCTGGTCTGGTGGCCGCGTCCCCGTGCACGTCCTATGGCGGTGGGGCTTGCATGCCTGATGCTCTTGGCTGCGATTCCGTACGTCTATTGGGATCGATTCGCTCCGCCTTCGGTGACGGTGCTCGATGTGGGCCAGGCCGATGCGATTCTTATCCGCCAAGGCGGCGCAGTAGCTCTCGTCGACTGCGGGCTCGACGAGCGTGTGGTTGCGGCGTTGGTTCGCAATAACGTGCACCATATCGATGCCGTTTTTGTGACGCATTGGGATGAGGACCACTGGGGTGGTTTGCCTGCCGTGCTCGAACAGTTTTCGGTCGGAACGATTGCCGTGGCGGCGGATGCGCTGGAGGATGCTCCTGCCGAGGTATTGAACCGACCTGGCGTGGAGTATCGGCAGGTGCGCCATGGGGATACGGTCGACATCGGCTCATTTTGCGCCCGCGTGATGTGGCCATTCGAGTTCGTGGATGGCGAGGGAAATGAGGACTCGCTTGTCCTGCTGCTCTCTTATGTTCGGGAAGGCAAGGGCCTGCGAATACTTCTCACCGGTGATGCCGAGCTCGACCAAGAGCGGGAATTCGTGCAGGAGGTGGGGGATATCGATGTCCTTAAACTTGGGCATCACGGCTCCAAGGTTTCAGTCGATGGCGAGTTGCTGGACGTCCTGAAGCCCGAGCTTTCCCTCGCAAGCGCCGGTGAGGGGAATCGATACGGCCATCCGTCCGATGCCTGCATCGATGCCGTTAAGGAAGCGGGTGGTGTGTTCGCGTGTACTATCGAACACGGCGACATTACCGTCACACCGACTGCGAATGGCTTTGCGATGCGATGCCAGCGACCGTGACGACGTCGTTGGCGTGTGGTGGGCCCCTGGGCTAGAATGGCACGGAACGAATACGAAGGCCTGCGGGAGGGGAGCGCAATGTCCGAAACCGGTTTGCTGCCGGCATATCTGATTGTCGGTACCGACGGAGTTAAGCGCGACCACGCCGTCTCGCGTATGAAAGCGCGTCTGGAAAAATCGGGTATGGTCGAGTTCAACCTCGACGAGCGAGACATGACCAAGGACCCCGATATCGAGTCCATTATCGGATCGCTTAACACCTTTCCCATGGGCAGCGAGTTTCGCCTAGTAATCCTTGATGGCTGCTCAAAGCTCGCCAAGGCGGTCTTGGAGCCGCTCGTTGAGTATCTGGCGAGTCCCAGCCCCACAACGGTCTGCCTCATCATCGCCGACTCACTTGCCAAGAATACGCGCCTGTATAAGGCAATCGCCAAGATCGACAAGAAGGCTATCGTCGATTGCTCGGGTACCAAGCGCTGGGAACTGCCGCGCCGTGTTCAGCAGATGGCGACGCAGCGCGGTAAGTCGATTTCGACGGCGGCCGCCGAGGAGCTCGTCTCGCGTTCGGGCGAAAACACGCGCATGCTCGATAACGACTTGGCTAAGCTTGCCCAGATGGTCGAGGCGCCCCAGATTGAGCTTGCCGACGTTGAGCGCTGGATTGTCCGTACGGCCGAGGTTCAACCCTGGGACTTTCTCAATGCGGTCTCGGCCCGTGACATGCGACGCTCGCTCGAGCTCTTCAATCTACTGCCCGCCAAGAGCTATGTGTGGACTTACACATTGCTGTGCGGCCGCATCCGCGAGCTTATCGTTGCCAAGGCGCTCGAGGCGCGCGGACAGGGTCGTGAGCTGGCCGCAACACTTAAGCTCCAGTCCTGGCAGGTCAAGAATCACCTGACCTGGGCACGTCGCTTTTCGATGGCAGAGCTCGTTGCCGCGCTCGAGGGCGCGGTCGATGTGGAGCTCGCGCTGAAGGGTTCGGCCGATTCTCAGACCGCGCTTTTGCTCTGGATTACGAACATCTTGAGAAAATCGTGATGATACCTGCCTATTTGACAAATTCGTTCTATCCCTTTGAGGGGGAGCGTGCTATAGTAGGCGCTTGCATGACCTCACCGTGTCTCAGAGGTGTCATACATTTTTTGCAAGGAACTCGAAAGGAACTCCAGAAGTGGCAAACATCAAGTCTCAGAAGAAGCGTATCCGCACCAATGAGGCAGCTCGCATGCGTAACAAGGCTGTCAAGTCCGAGCTCAAGACGCTGACCAAGCACGTCCAGTCTGCCGTCGCCGAGGGCGACGCCGAGAAGGCCCAGGCTGCCCTCAAGACCGTCACCAAGCGTCTCGATATGGCTGCCGCCAAGCATGTTATCCACAAGAACCAGGCTTCCAACCGCAAGTCCGGTCTTGCCAAGCTCGTGAACAGCATCAACGCCTAAGTTGTAAATTTCACACCACACAGATTGCGCGCATAAATGGAGCCTGTTTTATGGAACAGGCTCCATTTTTTGTACCGCTCGGGTAAGATAGTCCGCATGAATACTTCAATTGACATTTCCCACATCCGCAACTTCTCAATCGTTGCGCACATCGACCATGGCAAGTCCACGATCAGCGATCGCATCCTCGAGCTCACCCATACCGTCGACGAACGCGACATGGAGTCGCAGCTGCTCGACACCATGGATATCGAGCGCGAGCGCGGCATCACGATCAAGTCCAATGCCGTTCGCGTGTCCTATGACGCCGACGATGGCGAGACGTATCAGTTCAACCTGATCGATACGCCGGGCCACGTTGACTTTACCTATGAGGTCTCGCGCTCGCTGGCAGCCTGTGAGGGCGCGGTGCTCGTTGTCGACGCCACGCAGGGCGTCGAGGCGCAGACCGTCTCCAACGCGACGCTCGCCATGAACGCCAATCTGGACATTGTGCCGGCCATCAACAAGATCGACCTGCCCTCTGCCCATCCCGATGAGGTTAAGACCGAGATCGAGGATGACCTGGCGATTCCTGCCGATGATGCCGTGTGTGTCTCGGGCAAGACCGGCGAGGGCATCCATGATCTGCTGGAGTCCATTGTCTTTTTGATCTCGCCTCCCAAGGGCGATGCAAATGCCCCTCTCAAGGCACTTATTCTGGATTCGTACTTCGACGAGTATCGTGGCGTCGTCGCCACGGTGCGCGTCTTTGACGGCTCCATCAAAAAGGGCGATACCCTGCGCATGATGCAGGCAGAGGGCGACTTTTTGGTCGACGGCGTGGGTGTCAAGCGTCCTGCCGAGACCCCGGTTGACGCGCTGACGGTTGGCGAGGTCGGCTATGTGGTCACGGGCCTGAAGGACCCCGAGGCCGTTCGCGTGGGCGACACCCTTACCTGGGCGTCGAACCCCTGCCCCGAGCCGCTTCCGGGTTACCGCGAGGCCAAGCCCATGGTCTATACGGGCCTGTTCCCAATCGATAACAAGGACTACGAGAACCTGCGTGACGCGCTCGATAAGCTGCACGTTAACGACCCATCGTTGGTGTGGGAGCCCGAGACCTCGGTGGCGCTCGGCTTTGGCTTCCGCGTGGGCTTCTTGGGCCTGCTACACATGGAAGTCGTCAAGGAACGCCTGGAGCGCGAATTCAACCTGGACCTCATTGCCACGAGCCCCTCGGTCGACTATCACGTCTACAAGACCGACGGCGAGATGATCGATGTCCGCAGTCCGCAGGACCTTCCCGAGGCCACGCGCATCGAGCGTATCGAGGAACCCTACCTCAAGGCAAAGATCATCTGCCCGCCTGAGTACACGGGTGCCGTCATGCAGCTCGCCATCGAGCACCGCGGCGTCACGACCGACATGATCCACCTCACGAGCAAATCGGTCGAGATGCGCTTCGATATGCCGCTCGCCGAGCTCATCTTGGACTTCTTTGACCAGCTCAAGAGCCGTACCAAGGGTTATGCCTCGCTCGACTACGAGTTCAACGAGTACCGTCCCTCCGAGCTCGTTAAGCTCGATATCTTGCTTTCGGGCGATGAGGTGGACGCGCTGTCGTTTATCGTCCACAAGGACAAGGCCTATGGCCTGGCCCGTGGCCTGTGCGACAAGCTTAAGGAGATCATCCCGCGTCAGCTGTTCGAGGTGCCCATCCAGGGTGCTATCGGCAACAAGATTATTGCCCGCTCCACCGTCAAGGCGCGTCGCAAGGACGTACTTGCCAAGTGCTACGGCGGCGATATCTCGCGTAAGCGCAAGCTGCTCGAGAAGCAGAAAGAGGGCAAGAAGCGCATGAAGGCCATCGGATCGGTCGAGGTCCCGCAGGAGGCCTTTATGGCGATCCTCAAGGTGGACGAGTAGGTCTATGGTGCTTTCTGAATACAGCAAGCGGCTGCTGGGCGCCTATGCCGAGCAGCCGTTCCTTATGGCTCCCATGGCGGGTGTGACCGACCCTGCCTACCGCATCATGTGCCGCCGCCGCGGTGCCAACCTTGCCTACAGCGAGATGGTGAGCGTGGCAGGCCTTGCCTATGCCAGCAACAAAACGTGGCGCCTGGTGCTGCCGGCCGACGAGGAGCAGCAGATTTGCGTGCAGCTCTTTGGCTCCAAGCCCGATCAATTTGCGAGTGCCGTCGCCGCCGTCGAGGAGCGCGTTGGCGATCGCCTGTCGCTCATCGATATCAATATGGCATGTCCCGCCCGCAAGGTCGTTACCAAGGGCGAGGGCTCGGCGCTCATGCGCACGCCCGACCTGGCGGAGAAGATCGTCGAGGCGACGGTGGGCGCGGCGCACGTGCCCGTGACCGTCAAGATTCGCAAGGGCTTTTATGCTGAGGACCGTAATGCCGCGACGTTTGCCCAGATGCTCGAAGGCGCCGGTGCCGCCGCGGTGGCGGTGCATGGCCGCTGCGCCACGCAGCTCTATACGGGCCAGGCCGATTGGTCGGTCGTCGATGAGGTTGCCGACGCCGTTGAGATTCCCGTGATCGGTTCGGGCGATGTGTTCTCGGCTGAGGATGCGGCGGAGCGTCTGCGCAGCTCCGACGCCCGTGCCGTGTTTATCGCGCGCGGTATCTATGGCAATCCTTGGGTGTTCGGCGATGCTCGCGCCCTTGCGTTCGACGCCACACCGGTGCCGTCTCGCACCTCGGTCGAGCGTCTGGATGCCCTGCGCGAGCACCTGACGCTTACGCACGAGCTGTTGCCGCTCATGTCGCGTGCCCGTACGTACGCAAGCTGGTATCTCAAGGGCATGCCCCATGCTGCCGCCTGGCGCGCCCAGGTGGTGCGCTGCTCCACATACGAGGAGTTCATGGCGTTGGTCGATGATATCGAGCGCGATGTGGTGGCCTGCGAGGCCGCACTTGCAGCTGGCGAGTCGGTGCCCGCCCATCCGCTGGAGGCCTAAGGGTGGCCGTTACCGCACTGTATGTGCACGTACCGTTTTGCGCTCAAAAATGCCGCTATTGCGACTTTGACTCGCGCAGCTTTGCCCCGTGCGACCTGGACGCTGCGCTCAATGCCTATTTTGAGCAGTTGTATGCGCGGCTCGATGCCTTTGGCAACGCTGGGGCACTCAGGCAGATCCGCACAGTCTACGTAGGCGGCGGCACGCCGTCGCTGGCAGGGGAGCGCCTGGTAGAACTTGCCCGTCGTATCTCCATGTGGTGCAAGCCCGTTGAGTTTACCTGCGAGGCCAATCCCGAGTCGCTGACTGCTGAGCTCGCCACCGCGCTTGCCGAGGCGGGCGTCACGCGCATCTCTCTGGGCGTGCAAACCCTCGACAATACCGAGCTGGCTGCTATTGGCCGCATTCACGATGCTAATCGGGCACTTGCGGCTATCGCGACGGTGAAGGACGCTGGCCTCGATGTGTCGTGCGACCTGATGTGCGGCCTTCCCGGGCAGACGGCCGCAAGCTGGCGGAGCACGCTCGATGGCGTGCTGGCGGCGGCGCCGCATCATGTATCGGTGTACCCGCTCACGCTCGAGGAGGGGACGCCCCTTTATCGCATGGCGTGCCGCGACGAGTCGCTTGAGCCTGATGAGGATTTTCAGGCCGCATGCATGGACGTGGCACGCGAGCTCCTGGGTGCGGCCGGTTATCACCCCTATGAGGTGGCAAGCTATGCGCTCGACGGCCATGAGTGCGCCCATAACATTGCCTACTGGACCGGACGGGGCTACCTGGGCCTGGGTCGTTCTGCCGCGGGTATGCTCGATGCCGAGGATTTCGACCGTCTTGCAGGTTTGTTCCCCGGCGTGTCTGCTCGAGGCGATGCGTACCGTGTGCGTCTGGTGCAACGCGACGATGACGCGACGGCGTTCGAGGCCGAATATCTGTCGCAGCGCGAGGCTGTCGCCGAAGACTTGATGCTCGCTTGTCGCATGACGCGCGGTGTTGCGTCCGACCTGTTGGCTCGTGCAGCTTGCGTCATCCCAACGGGCGAGCTGGCAGCTGCCTGCGATCGTGCGCTCGAATTGGATCTTGCCACTTGGGTGCCCGAGACGCTCTGGGGTCATGAGGGACCCTTCACTACGGCAGATGTCGTCGCGGGCCATGTTCGAGCTCGTCTGGCGCCGACCCATCTGGGCTGGCTCGATGGAAATGTTCTGTTCGAGCTGTTTTGGGATCTAGCTTAGGCCGCTCGGGTAGAATTACCGGAATATATACGCTGCTGTGAGCAGGAGGTTGCCGCGCATGGCGACGATGAACGAAAAAGATTACTACGAGATTCTGGGTGTCTCCAAGGACGCCACCTCGCGTGATATTCAAAAGGCCTTCCAGCAAAAGGCCCGTAAGCTCCATCCGGACGTCAACAAAGAACCGGATGCCGAGGAAAAGTTTAAAGAGGTTTCCGAGGCCTACGCCGTGCTTTCGGATGAGCAAAAACGTGCGCGCTACGACGCCATGCGATCTGGCAATCCCTTTGCCGGTGCTCCTACGGCTTCGCCCTATGGTGGCGGCTACGCCGGCAGCACGGGCTATGGCAATCCCTTTGAGGGCGGCTTTCCCTTTGGTGGCGCCTGGGGCCAGCAGCGTCGCGGGCAGGCTGCCTACAATCCCGAGAACGGCGCCAACGTGGTCGTCGATATCAAGCTCGACGCCAAGGAGGCCAAGAGCGGTGCCCACAAGACCGTTCGATATACCCGCTTTGACACCTGCGGGCATTGTGGCGGATCGGGCTCCGTTTCTTCAGAGCATGCCCACACCTGTCCGAGCTGCGGTGGCCGCGGCCACATCGACGTCGACCTGTCCTTCCTGTTTGGTGCGGGCACGTTCCAGTCGGTCTGCCCCGAGTGCGGCGGTTCCGGTAAGGTCGTGGCCGACCCCTGCCCCGATTGCGGTGGCAGCGGGCGAACCCGTGTGACCTCCGAGCAGACGATTGAGTTTCCTGCCGGCACGCACGATGGCGACGAGGTCCGCATTAGCGGCATGGGCCACGCAGGCACTAACGGTGCCGCGGGCGGCGACCTGGTCGGCCGCGCCCATGTTGAGGCCGAGCGCTTGGAAGGCAAAGCTCGTACTGGCTTTTACCTGATGGGCATTGTGGCGCCGTTTTTGGTGCTGTCGGCCATCTCGGGCGTGTTCTCGGCCTTTGCCATGATGTGCTTTATTCCGTTTGCCATGGGCCTGTTCATGGTGCTCTCGGACGGCGTGCTTCATCGCAGCCTGCTGTGGTGGAAACGCGGCGCGATGCAGTTTGCCAACGGTTTTGCCAACGGCTTCATGTTCGCACTCGTGTCGGTTTGGTTTGCGAGCTGCTCGCAGCGTGCCATGCTTTCGCCGTACGGAATGTACTAACATCAAACCCTCTGTTTGCGGCCGCCCCAGCTTGGGTATAGGACGCACTGTGACAATAATGAAAGTCGGAAGGATTCGGTCGTGTCGGAAAATAGGGATTACTACGAGGTACTTGGCGTCGAAAAGGATGCCGACGCGCGGACGATTAAGCGCGCGTTTCTAAAGAAGGCCCGTACCGTACACCCGGACGTTTCGGACGACCCCGAGGCCGAGGCCAAGTTCAAAGAGCTCAACGAGGCATATTCCGTTCTTTCCGATGAGCAGAAGCGTGCAAACTACGACCGCTACGGCACCGCGGACGGCCCTGGTGGTTCGGGCTATGTCGACATCAACGATATCTTTGGTGGCATGGGCATGGACGACCTGTTCTCGTCGTTTTTTGGCGGCGGTGCCGGTGGTGGTGCCCGCAGCCGTCGTGAGCGTCGTCGCGGACGTGACATGGCCATCTCGCTTTCGGTGACGCTCGAGGAGGCGGCGCTCGGCTGCAAAAAGACGATCAGCTATGATCGCCTTGCTCCTTGCGAGGACTGCAACGGTACCGGTAGGGCCGAGGGTGCACAGGAAAAGCAGTGCAGCCGTTGCCACGGCACGGGCTATGTCACGACGGTCCAGCGTTCGTTCTTGGGCCAGGTCCAGTCCTCTTCGCCTTGCCCCGACTGCCACGGCGAGGGCACGGTCATCGATCATCCCTGCGAGACCTGCGACGGTCAGGGCCGCACGCCTTCGCACGAAAAGATCGACATCGATATTCCCGCCGGCGTTTCGACCGGTCGCCAGCTGCGCGTGAGCGGCTTTGGCGAGGCCGGCCTTCGCGGCGAGCCTTCGGGCGACCTGATTGTCAACGTGCGCGTCGCCGACCATGAGCGCTTTAAGCGCAACGGTGATGACCTGTACCTGGTGAGCGATATCTCGATTGCGCAGGCTGCGCTCGGCTGCGAGATCGAGGTCGAGGGCATTATGCCCGACGAGGTCGTTAAGGTGACGGTTCCCGCCGGCGCCCAGTACGGCGACACCGTGAGCGTCAATAATTACGGCATGCCGCGCATTGGCGGTGGCGGTTCGCGTGGCCGCCTGATCGTGCAACTGCGCGTGGTCGTTCCCACCAATCTTTCCAATAAGCAACGCGAGCTGCTCCGTGCTTTTGCCGATGAGATGGGCGATGACGTCGCTTCCGGTAAGAAGTCGGTGACCGACCGTATCAAGAGTGCCCTCGACGATATCCTCGATTAAGGAGCCCGCGTGCTCGCACCCCATATTTCCGTCGTCAACCTCGGCTGCCGTGTCAACCGGGTTGAGTCTGACCATATCACTGCTGATCTTATGCGCCTGGGCTTTGCTATGGTGGAGCCCCACGATGCCGATCTGATCGTCATTAACACCTGTGCCGTTACGGGCGAGGCCGAGGCGAAGACCCGTAAGGCCGTCCGTCATGCGCTGGCCCATCCAAACGAGCCCTATGTGGTCGTGACCGGATGCGTGGTCAATTTGCATCCCGAGGAGCTGCTGGAGCTTTCGGATCGCGTGATCGCCGAGCCGTCCAAGATCGATGTCGCCGAACGTGTCTGCGAGGTGCTGGGCGTTGAGTCCGATAGCGTTCCCGCCTGCAGCGATGACGAGGTGGTCGATGCGCTCGGTCGCTCTCGCCTGGGCGTGAAGATCCAGGACGGCTGCAACCATCGCTGCACCTATTGCATTGTGTGGAAGGCGCGCGGCCCCGAGCGTTCCGTGCCCGTCGAGTCCGTTCTCGAACAGGTGCGCGAAGCCCAGGAGGCCGGCGTGCCCGAGGTGGTGCTGACCGGCGTGAACCTGGGTGCCTACGATGGCAAGAGCGCGACCGACGAGCATGTCGAAATCGATGAGCTGCTCGAGGCCATCATGGAGCGCACGACTATTGCGCATGTGCGCATTTCCTCGGTCGAACCCATGGATATCTCTGAGCGCCTGCTTAAGGTTATGGCGCGCTATCCGCAGCGTATTGCCCCGTTTTTGCACCTGCCCGTACAGTCCGGCTGTACGGCGACGCTGCATCGCATGGGTCGTCCCTATAGTGCCGAGGCCTTTGAGGACACGGTGCGCATGATTCGCGCCATCCTGCCGCAGGCGTCTCTTTCGTGCGACGTCATCGTCGGTTTTCCTGGTGAGACGGACGAGGAGTTCGAGGAGTCGCTGGCGCTGTGCCGCCGCGTGGGGTTCTCGCGTATGCACGTGTTCCGCTACAGTAAGCGTCCCGGTACCCTTGCTGCCGACATGCCCGACCAGGTGCCGCCCGAGGTTATGGCCGAGCGCAGCCGCCGTATGCGAGACACGGCGCAGGAGCTCGCTATTGCCGATGCTCGTCATCGCGTGGGCACTGTCGAGCGTGCCGTGCTCGAGTATGGTGACAACCTGACGCTCGGTTCGTTCCATCATGCCCGTCTTGACGATACCTGTGGACTTACAGCCCCGTGCCTGCTCGATGTTGCTATCATCGGAGTCGATGATTCCGGCTTGGTCCATGCGCGCAGGGAGGTCCATGGAAGCCTCGAAGATTAGACTTACCGTTCCCGAGGGAGTTGATCCCTCGCGTGTTTTGGGCGCCGGCGACGGCGTCCTTCGTGCGCTCGAGAGCTTGGTTCGCGCTCACGTGGTCGCCCGTGGCGATAGGATCTCCGTAAGCGGCGACCCGGACGAGGTCGAGCTCGTGGCTCGCTTTTTCGAACATGCTTTTCGCGAGGCGGCGGCCGGTCGTACCCTGTCTGCCGACGATGTCTCGCGTTGCCTGGCCGTCTTGCGCGACGGCGAGCATGAGGCCACATCGCTTCGCGATGACGTGCTGCTTTCATACCGCGGTCGTGTCATTCGTCCCAAGACGCTTGGGCAAAAGCGCTATGTGGATGCCATTCGCTCGCATACCATCACCTTTGGCTTGGGTCCTGCCGGTACCGGTAAGACCTATCTGGCCATGGCGCTCGCCGTTGCCGCGCTCAAGCGCCATGAGGTGGGCCGTTTGATCTTGACGCGTCCGGTTGTCGAAGCAGGGGAGAACCTGGGCTTTTTGCCCGGCACCCTCGAGGAAAAGATCGATCCGTACATGCGCCCACTCTACGATGCCCTTTTTGACATGATGGATCGTGAGCGCACCGATGAGCTTATGGAGCGCGGCGTGATCGAGATCGCCCCGCTCGCCTACATGCGCGGTCGTACGCTGAGCGATGCTTTCGTGGTGCTCGACGAGGCGCAAAACACGACGCCCGAGCAGATGAAGATGTTCCTGACACGCCTTGGATTCAACTCCAAGTTCGTGATTACCGGCGACCTCAGCCAGCGCGACCTGGTGGGTCGTCGTGGTGGCTTGGCGGATGTCGAGAAGATTTTGGGCCGTGTCGACGATGTGGCGTTTGCACACCTGGAGCGCGCCGATGTGGTGCGCCATGCCCTGGTGGGTCGTATCGTCGAGGCATACGATGCTTATGATGACGTGCGTGAGCAGCGCTCGCGCGACCGAAAGGAGTCCCGTTGAGTGTATTGATCAGCAACGATGCCGAGCTCGATACGCTGCTCGACGCGCAGGAAGTGGAGCACATCTGCGAGGTTGTGCTTGCCGCCGAGGGCGTTGAACGTGAAGTCGAGATTTCCCTTTCGTATGTCGACGAGGACGAGATGCACGAGCTCAACCACGAGTGGCGCGGTATCGACCGCACCACCGATGTGCTCTCGTTTGAGTGCGATTCGGCCTTTGACGATGACATTCCCGCCGATGAGACGCTCGAGCTCGGCGATATTATCTTGGCCCCGCAGGTTATTGCCCGTCAGGCCCCCGGTTTTGGCAATAGTCCCGCTGATGAGTGCCGTCTGATGCTCGTACACGGAATGCTGCACCTGCTGGGCTATGACCACATCGAGGACGACGAGGCCGAGGTCATGGAGGCCCGCGAGGACGCCATCCTGCGCGATCTGGCGCTCGAGCGCGGCGAGGACCCCAAGCTAGTCCACGTCGGCCCCATCACCAACCATGCCCACGACTAGGAGCCGTCTATGATTCCCGGATCGAACAAGGACCATCCGTCCTTTTTAAAGTCGTTTTCTTACGCCATGGAGGGCTTCGTCACCGCCGTCAAGACCGAGCGCAACATTAAGGTCATGCTCGTGGCGGGCGTGTGCACCGTCATTGCCGGCTGCATCGTGGGGCTCGACATTGCCGAGTGGGCCACGATTATCATCTGTTGTGGCCTGGTGATTCACGGCGAGCTGTGCAACACCGCTATGGAGGCTATCGTCGACCTAGCGACCCAGGAGCTCCATCCGCTGGCCAAGCGTGCGAAGGACATCGCCGCCGCCTCTGTATACGTTCTTTCCATCACCGCCGCGATTGTGGGCGTGCTGGTATTTGCCCACGCGCTCGGCTTTATTTAGAAAGGGATTCCCATGTCCGACAATATGCAGTCTACCGATGAGATTTTGGACGACGAGTCCCCGGATGCTAAGGCGACCGAGGCCTATGAGGAAGTCGAGGAGTTCGACCCGTTTGAGGGCATGAGCGACGAGGAGCTCGACGCCCTGTGCGATGAGGACGACAGCCTCGCGGGCTTTGGCGACGTTGAGCCCGGTTTCCGCAGCGGCTTCGTTGCCCTGGTCGGTCGTCCCAACGCCGGCAAGTCCACGCTGCTCAACGCCTGTTATGGTAAAAAGGTCGCCATCACCTCGCCGGTCGCCCAGACGACCCGCCGCCGCATGCGCGCCGTGGTTAACCGCCCCGGCTACCAGCTGGTCTTTGTCGATACCCCGGGTATCCACAAGCCCAAGGACGGCCTGGGCTCCGAGCTCAATAAGAGCGCGCTGTTCGAGCTGAATGATGTCGACGTCGTCGCTTTTTTGATTGACGCCACCAAGCCTATCGGCAGGGGAGATGCCTGGGTTGCCGAGCGCGTCAAGAGCGCCCGTTGCAAGAAGGTCCTGGTGCTTACCAAGGCCGATGAGGCCGATCCCGCACAGGTTATGGAGCAGCTTAAGGCGGCCCATGAGCTGATGGACTATGACGACGAGATCGTGACGTCGTCGGTCAAGAACTTCAACGTCGACGCCTTCATCGAGACCGTTGCGCACTTTTTGCCCGAGGGTCCGCGTTGGTTCCCCGAGGACATGGGTACCGACGCTTCCGATGAGACGCTCGTTGCCGAGTTTGTGCGCGAGAAGGTCTTGCGCCGCACCCGTGATGAGATTCCGCACTCCGTCGGCGTGATCTGCGATGCGCTCGAGCAGACCAAGAAGGTGCTGCGCGTGCATGCCACCATTTATGTCGAGCGCGAGGGCCAAAAGGGTATCATCATCGGCAAGGGCGGCGAGATGATCAAGCATATCGGTATCGACGCCCGTCGCGATCTTGAGCGCATCTTTGGCACGCAGGTCTTTTTGGAGCTGGATGTGAAGGTCAAGGCTGGCTGGCGCGACGATGAGGCCCAGATTCGCCGCTTTGGTTACAACGCCGAGGACTAAGGGCGCGCGGCGCGCATGGCAGGTTCCCGGACATATCGCACGAAGGTGCTCGTCCTCGACAAGACGAAGCTCAAAGAGACGGACCTGATCCTGACGATGCTTGACGAGCGGGGTCGGCAGGTTCGTGCCGTGGCAAAGGGCGCCCGCAAACCCGGTGGGCGCCTGGCTGCGCGCTGCGAGCTGTTCTGTACTGTTGATATGCTGCTCGCGCATGGACGGTCGCTCGACGTGGTTTCCCAGGCCGAGCTTATGGAGGCGCCGCTCGGCGCTGCGCCCGATTACGAGACGACCTGCGCCGCAAGCGCGATCGCCGAGGTCGCGCGCGTGTGCTCGTTCGAGGACGCCGAGGACCCGTTCACCTTTGCCATTACACAGCGCGCGCTTGCCCTGGTGGGCGACGGCCTCGATGCGGCGCATATGGACCTGCTCGTGGCTGCATATGTCTTTAAGCTGCTGTCGCACGTTGGCTATCGACCCGATTTTTCGGCCTGCGTGCTGTGCGGAGACCCCATGCTGTCGTATTTTTCGCCCCGGGCGGGCGGTCTCATGTGCGGGTCGTGCGCGTCGAGCGTTCCGGGTGCCGAGCTGGTGTCGACCGGTGAGGTCGCGTGGCTGCGCGCCCTTATGTCCATGACCTTCGATGCACTTATGGCCGAGAGGGTCGACCCTCATACCGCTGCCTTTTTGTTGGGGCTTTCACATGTTTGGGCTGCGACGCACGCCGATCAGCGCCTCCGTGCGATGGAATTCATGTTGGGTCGGTGATGATGCACAGGCGCGGGCTGCTTGTGGTAACATACCGACCTGTTGGTACCTCGACCTTGGATGCTCGCTCCACCGGCGGCTTCCCAGTCCGAGGCGAATCGCGTCGCCCGCGGGCGACAAGAAACGAAAGGTGAAACAATGACTGTTTCCAAAGAGCGCAAGGCGGAGCTGACTGCCCAGTTCGGTAACACCCCGGTTGACACCGGCAACCCCAAGGTTCAGGTCGCCATCCTGTCCGAGCGCATCAAGGAGCTGACCGAGCACATGAAGTCCCACCAGAAGGACTTCCACACTCGTCGTGGCCTGCTCATGCTCGTCGGCCGTCGTCGTCGTCTTCTCTCCTACATCAAGAAGAACGACATCGTCGAGTACCGTGAGCTCATCAAGGCTCTGGGCATCCGCGACAACATCCAGTAAGGATTTGTACATGCTAAGAGCGTCCTGCGCAGCGGGGCGCTCTTTTTGTGTAAGGGCGCGAACAATCACGCTCTGAAGCGTGGCGGGGGCAGGGGGCCCGCGTCACATGAGAAGCCCGCAGGCAAGGGGCCTGTGGGGTAAAGGAGAACAATGACACTCGTATCCAAGACCTTTGAGCTGTACGGCAAGACCTACACCTTTGAGTCCGGCGAGCTTGCCAAGCAGGCCACCGGCGCCTGCCTGGTCAAGCAGGGCGACACCACGATGCTCGACACCGTGGTCGTCTCCAAGGAGCGCAAGAACTACGACTTCTTCCCGCTGACCGTCGACTTCAACGAGAAAATGTACGCAGCCGGCCGCATCCCGGGTGGTTACCTCAAGCGTGAGGGCCGTCCCAGCGAGAAGGCCACGCTCACCGCGCGCATGATTGACCGCCCGATTCGCCCGAGCTTCCCGGACGGCTTCCGCAACGAGGTCCACATCGTCGCCACCTCGCTCGTCGCCGACCAGGTCAACCCCTTCGACGTCATCAACGTCATGGGCGCTTCCCTGGCCATGACGCTCGGCGGCGTGCCCTTCGAGGGCCCGCTTGCCTGCGTGCGTATCGGCCGTAACGTGGAGACCGGCGAGTTTATCGTCAACCCCACCTATGAGGAGCGCGAGAACTCCGATCTGGACCTGGAGCTGGGCGGCTCTGCCGACTTCATCTCGATGGTCGAGGCCGGCGCCGAGGAGATCTCCGAGGACGACATGCTCGCCGCCATGAAGTTTGGCCAGGAGGCCCTTGCCGCCTTCTGCCAGGCCCAGGACGAGTTCGTCGCCGAGTGGGAGCAGGTCAACGGCCCCATCGTCAAGAAGGAGTACCCGCTTGACCAGCCCGTCGAGGAGGTCCAGGAGCGCATCTTCGCCCACTACGACGAGATGGCTGCCGCCCTTCGCGACGCCGACAAGCTCTCCCGTATCGGTAAGGTCGAGGCTCTGAAGGAGTCCATCCGCGCCGAGTTCACCGATGAGGAGCAGGCCGCTTGGGAGCGCGAGATCCCCGTGGCGCTCAAGAAGCTCGAGAAGAAGGCCATGCGTACCATGGTCGTCGAGACCGGCGAGCGCGTCGACGGTCGTGCCGCCGATGAGATTCGCCCCATCATGGTGAAGGACAACTATCTCCCGCTCGTTCACGGCTCCGGCCTGTTCCAGCGTGGCCAGACCCAGGTGCTTTCCGTCCTGTCGCTCGGCATGCTCAACGAGGGTCAGCGTCTGGATACCATCGAGCCCACCGAGGGCAAGCGCTACATGCACCACTACAACTTCCCGCCGTTCTGCACCGGCGAGACCGGCCGTATGGGCAGCCCCAAGCGTCGCGAGATCGGCCATGGCAACCTGGCCGAGCGCGCCCTGCTTCCGGTGCTCCCCGACGAGAACGAGTTCCCCTACGCCATCCGTGTCGTCTCCGAGGTCATGGAGTCCAACGGCTCCTCTTCGATGGCCTCGACCTGCGGCTCCACGCTCGCCCTTATGGACGGCGGCGTGCCCATTAAGCGCCCGGTCTCCGGTATCGCCATGGGCCTGATCCAGGAGGAGGGCAAGACCGTGGTCCTGTCCGACATCCAGGGTCTCGAGGACTTCCTGGGCGATATGGACTTTAAGGTCACCGGCACCACCGAGGGTATCACCGCCCTGCAGATGGACAACAAGGCCACCGGTCTTACCTTCGACATCTTGGCCCGCGCCCTGCAGCAGGCCAAGGAGGGTCGCGCCTTCATCCTGCAGAAGATGCTCGACGTGATTCCCGAGCCGCGCCACGCCACGCGCAGCACCGCCCCGCGCATCGTTTCCATCCAGGTCCCGACCGACAAGATCCGCGACGTTATCGGTTCCGGCGGCAAGGTCATCCGTGGTATCCAGGACGAGACCGACGCTTCGGTCGACATCCAGGAGGATGGCACCGTCTTTGTCGGCGGCACCGGCGAGTCCGTCGACCAGGCTGTCGAGCGCATCAAGCTCATCATCAAGGTTCCCGAGCCGGGCGAGGAGTACACCGGTCGCGTGGTCTCCATCCAGCCCTTCGGCGCCTTCGTGAACCTGCTGCCCGGTAAGGACGGCCTGCTGCACATCTCTCGCGTCGCCAAGGGTCGTGTGGAGAAGGTCGAGGACGTCCTCAACGTGGGCGACGAGGTCAAGGTCGTCGTCATCGAGGTCGACGATCGCGGCAAGATCTCGCTCGATCGTCTGGATAAGCCCGAGGCCCCAGCTCGCGCCGAGGGTGCCTCCGAGGGCGACGGCGAGCACTTTCAGCGTCGTGAGCGTCCGCGTCGCGAGCGCTCCGAGCGCAGCGACCGTCCGCGCCGTCCCGGTGACAACGGAGGCCGCAAGCCCCGCCGTCACCACGATGCCGAGTAACAGCTACACATAAGCAGCTCAACAAGGGCGACTCCGGACAGGGGTCGCCCTTTTGCTTGCGCCCGGGAGGGCCGCATGCGAAGTTTCCTGCTTTACAGTCCTGCGCTAGACGGAAAGCACATTAAGTGCTTTCCTTTGCGTGCGGAACTCGCGATAAACTTCACATGCGGCCCTCCCGGGCGCAAGCAAAAGGGCTGGTTAGCGCCGCTCGATATTTAGTTAGACAGTCTCATCAGTAGTCAGATTTCAGATCTGTAGATAGACGCAGCAGCATATCTCAAGATAAAACCTACCAAAATAAACCTGTCCCTTATTGGCAGGTTCCCCGCGAGGGAGGGCACAGATGAAGTTTATCGCGAGTTCCGCACGAACAGGAGGCCACTTAATGTGGCCTCCGTCGTGAGCAGGACTGTAGAGCAGGAAACTTCATCCGTGCCCTCCCTCGCGGGGAACCGGCGGGATAGACCGTTTCAGATGGGGCTTTGATGCATGGGTGGTCTGTTGTTGTGCAAATGGGTATCATACTGTGGTTAATGTGTCGACTCCGTGATGCATGTTTGTACGTTCCCGACGGTCGGTTTGCCAGAAGCGCCCCGTCGGTTGTTCCAGACCCGTTTCGAAGAAAGGAAACCACACTAACCTATGGCAGCTAAAAAATCATCTCCCTTGAAGATCATCCCGCTTGGCGGCCTTGACGGCATCGGCAAGAACATGACGGTCTTCGAGTGCGGCGACGACATGGTGCTCGTCGACGCCGGTCTCATGTTCCCGGATGACTCCCAGCCCGGTATCGACCTGGTGCTTCCCGACTACACCTATGTTCTGGAGAACGAGGAGAAGCTCCGAGGTATCGTCGTCACTCACGGCCACGAGGACCACACCGGTTCGCTTCCGTATCTGCTGCAGGACCTCAACAACAAGGTTCCCATCTTTTCGAGCAAGCTGACGCTTGGCTTTATCGAGGGCAAGCTCTCCGAGTTCCGCATCCGCGCACCCAAGTTCCGCGAGGTCAAGGGCGGCAGCCATGTCAACCTCGGCGGCATCTCGCTCGACTTCTTCTCGATGACGCACTCCATCCCCGGCGCTCTGGGCGTGTTCATCCGCACCAATCAGGGCACCGTTATGCACACCGGCGACTTTAAGCTCGACCAGACGCCCATCGATGGCGTCACGCCCGACTATGCCGCTATCAGCCGCTTTGCCAAGCAGGGCATCGACCTGCTGCTTTCCGACTCCACCAATGCCACGGTTCCCGGCTTTACCAAGTCCGAGGCCGAGGTTGGTCCCAACCTGCTGCACGCCATCAAGAACGCCCCGGGTCGCGTGTTCGTCGCATCGTTCTCGAGCCACATCCATCGTTTGCAGCAGATCTGCGATGCCGCCCGCAAGTGCGGCCGTAAGGTCGTTGTGACCGGTCGCTCCATGCTCACGAACACCCGCGTGGCACGCGAGCTCGGTTATCTCAACATCGATGATGCCGATATCATCGATGCCTTCGATATTGATAACCTGCCTGACGACAAGATCGTCGTCATGTGCACTGGTTCGCAGGGCGAGCCGCTGTCGGCCCTGTCCCGTATGGCCAATGGCGAGCACAAGACGCTCTCCATCCACGAGGGCGATACCGTTATCCTTTCGGCAACTCCCGTTCCTGGCAACGAGAAGGCCGTCCAGCAGGTCGTCAACAGCCTGGCCAAGCTCGGCTGCGACGTGTGGGATAAGAACCGCGCTCTCGTCCACGTCTCGGGTCACGGTAGCCAGGAGGAGCTCAAGCTCCTGATGGCCATGGCCAAGCCCACGTACTTTATGCCGGTTCACGGTGAGGCCGTGCATCTGCGCGCCCATGCCCAGCTGGCCCGCAAGATGGGCATCAAGGACGATCATATCTTTATCCTCGATAACGGCGACACGCTCGAGATGCGCGGTGGTATCGTCAAGCGCGGTACGCCCGTCGAGTCCGGCGTCGTCTATGTCGACGGTCTGCGCATCGGTGACACCGATCCCATCGTTCTGCGCGATCGCCAAAAGCTCGCCAACGACGGTATGGTCACGGCCGTTGCCATCGTCTCGCTCAAACACAAGAAGATCGAGGCTATCGAGTTCTCGGGCCGCGGCGTTTCGTTTGCTATCGACGACCAGTTCTCCGAGGATGCCTCCGCATCCATTATGAAGACGATCGAGAAGGGCAAGTTTAGCTTTACTAGCAGCGGCTCCGATGCCATTCGCAAGGCCGTGCGCGATTCGCTCTCCAACTTTATCTGGAGCCGTACGCGCACCCGTCCGATGATCATTCCGGTCGTCATGGAGGTTTAGTTTGGCGCGCGGATCTGCACAAAACGCCAAAGGCAATAAAGCCAACAATCAACCGGCATCTGCTAAGGGTGCCGGTTCCCATCTCCGTGCCAATAAGGGTCACGAGGCGGAGTTCGATGAGTTCGAGCCCCTGGTCGAGCCTTCGGCCAATCGCGATATTGCCGGCGTGGTCATTGCCGTTTTGGCGATTGCATCCTTCATTGCCGTGATTTCGCCAGCAACGGCGCCCGTGACGGCTGCTGTCGCCGGTTTCTATCACCTCGGCTTTGGCCTGGGCGCCTACGTGTTGCCGATCGTCATCTTGCTGTTTGCCGCCACGCTCTTTTTGGGCGAGGACTCGCCGCTCAACATTCGCTCGGTTGCGGGTGGCGCCGTGGTCTTTATCGCCGTCGTCTCCATTCTTTCGCTGATGGTGCCGGGCACGAGCGATTCGTGCGACCTTATGTTTACGCCGCAGAACCTTTCCGTGTCGGGCGGCTACATTGGCGCCTTTATCGCAAGTGCCTTGCAAAACGCCCTGGGTAAACCTATCGCCATGGTTGTCTTGCTGGGGCTTGTCGTCGTTGGTTTGGTCATTATCGGCTTTTCGGTGGGTGGCGTTTTGCGCTCCGCACGCGATCGTGCGGCAGATTTTGCCGAACGCCGTCGTGCCGATGTCAACGCCAGCCCGTGGGGCGATGAAGAGGCCCTGTCTGTTCCCGGCGTCGCTCGTCCGCACCTGAGCATTCTGCGCCAGAAGGGGACTGACGCCGCGGTGACCACGGTCATGGGTGGCGATGTCGACCCGGTTTTGGATGACGACGAGGACGATGACCCGTTTGTCGACGTATCCGAGTCGGTTGAAGCCGAGCGGGCCAAGACCACGCTGCTGCCGCGTCGCCATGCCAAGAAGGGCAAGGCTGCGCCTAAGCTCAATACGAGTGAGCCCGACCCGTCTTGGTCCGATAGCGAGATTGAGCTCACCGAGGGCGATGACGAGGACGACGAGGGTCCGATTGAGACCGCAAAGACAACTTTGCTGCCGCGTCGCCATGCAAAGCGCGGCCAGGTAACCGGCCAGCTTTCGATGGAAGACGACTCCGATAAGATCGACGAGTCCGAGCCGCCGTTTGTCGTGAATCCCGTCTCGGCCGCACCTCAGATTCCCGACTTCCTGAAGCATCCCAAGGTTGCCGGTGCGCCTGCCACGAGTGCTATCGAATCGGCTGCGGCTCGTGATGGGGGAGTGGACGACGGCGCCGCAGATAACGAGGGCGAAGAAGAGGACGGACTCAAGCTTCCGCCGCTCGAAATCCTGCATGCCAACCCGCAGTCGGCTTCCGCCGCGTCTTCGGACAAGGAGCTGGAGCAGACCGCTGAGTCACTGCAATCCACCTTGCTTGAGTTTGGCCGCAGTGCCCGCGTGGTCGGCTGGATCGCCGGCCCCACGGTGACGACCTTTAAACTGCAGCCCGGTGAGGGCGAGCGCGTGAGCAAGATCTCGAGCCTCGAGGACGATATTGCGCTTTCGCTTGCCGCCCAGTCGGTGCGCATCTTCGCGCCGATCCCCGGCACCTCTCTCGTTGGTATCGAGATTCCCAACCGCAAGCGCCAGAACGTCAATCTGGGCGACGTGCTGCCCTATGTGAAGGGCGGTCCGCTCGAGCTCGCCATCGGCCGCGACGCCGAGGGCACGCCGGTTGTCGCCGACCTCGCCAAGATGCCTCACCTGTTGATTGCCGGTACGACCGGTTCTGGTAAGTCGGTGATGATCAACTCCATCATCACGACCTTGCTCATGCGCGCCCTTCCCGAGGACGTTCGCCTGATTATGGTCGACCCCAAGCGCGTCGAGCTTGCGGGCTATAACGGTCTGCCGCATCTCTATGTGCCCGTGGTGACCGAGCCTAAGCAGGCCGCGAGCGCTCTGCAATGGGCTGTGTCCGAGATGGAGCGTCGCCTGAAGGTCTTCGAGCGTCTCAACGTGCGTAAGATCTCGACCTACAACGAAAAGCAGGCTGCTGGCGAGTTTGAGCATTACGACAACCCGCCGCAAAAGATGCCCTACCTGGTCATTATCATTGACGAGCTCTCTGACCTGATGATGGTCGCCGGTAAGGATGTCGAGGCCTCGATCGTTCGTATTGCACAGCTGGGCCGTGCCGCCGGTATTCACCTTATCGTTGCCACGCAGCGCCCCAGCTCCAACGTGGTGACGGGCCTTATCAAGGCCAACATCACCAACCGCATCGCCTTTAACGTCGCCACGGGCATCGACTCGCGCGTCATCATCGACCAGATGGGTGCCGAGAAGCTCACTGGTTTGGGCGACATGCTGTTCTCCAAGGTCGACTGGGGCAAGCCCCGCCGCATCCAGGGCTGCTTTGTCTCGGACGACGAAATCAACGAGATTGTCGAGTTCGTTAAGTCGCAGAGCGAGCCCGACTACCACGAGGAGATTCTGTCCGCCGTGGCGCCCGCTTCCATGTCCATGGCTGGTGGCGGCGGCATTGTCCGCACCGGAGTCGCCGAGCCGCAAGACGATGATCCGCTCATTTGGGAAGCCGCCCATATTGTGGTGGAATCGCAGCTTGGCTCCACATCTGGTCTGCAACGTCGTCTGAAGGTTGGCTATGCGCGTGCCGGGCGTATTATGGACATGCTGGAAGAAAAGGGTGTCGTCGGCCCGCCCGACGGTTCTAAGCCGCGCGAGGTCCTGTTGGACGAGGAGGGGCTTGCCGCGCTGGAATCTGTCGACGCCGAGATGGCACGTGAAGATCGTGAGTTTGGAGGATTCTGATGGCTGCACGCTTTGGTGACATGCTGCTCGAGCAGCGTCGCCGAATGGGCCTTTCCATTCAGCAGGTCGCCAACACCATCAAAATCAGGCCGCAGATCATCGAGTTTTTCGAGACCGGTAACTTTGCTTCGATGCCGCCGCGCGGCTATGCGCAGGGCATGATTTCGAGCTATGCTCGCTTTTTGGGCCTCAATCCGCGCGAGGTCGTCAATGCCTACTTTGACGAGCTGATGGCATACGAGCGCGAGACGTCGCAGCAGGGCGGTCGTTTTCAGGACGCCGCCGGCTACGTCAATTCGCGTTCCTCAGTCGATAACGGGCGCTTCCTGATGGTTCAGGGCGGTCGTTCGACCCGCTATGGACAGCGTCCTCAGCAGGCCGGTTATATTACCGAGACGGGTTCGGGCGAGGAGATTCGCTCGCAGCGTGACCGGTTCCGCAGTACGCCGATGCCCGAGGACCGTGCACTTCCCGCTGCCCGCGGCGTGGCGCGTGACCCTCGTGCCGGCTACGGCGACGGCGGCTATTCCGATCGCGGTCACCGTGGTATCTCCACCGGACGCTCTCGCAGTGGCTATGCGGACGCCGATACCACGCAGGTGACGCCGCGTCTTCGCTCTCAACCACAGCCGTATGGCCAGCGCTCTTCGGCTCCGCGTGCGGGCCAGCGTGGCTATCAAGGCCGCGGTGAACTTGCGCCCCGCTCGGGTCAGCGCGGCCTTCAGGGCCAGGGTGGCTATCGTGGCCGTTCCGATAGCAATCGTGGTCGTATGCCTCAGGGAGGTGGCCGCAGCAGTTCCAGTCGTGGACGCGGCGGATCTCGTACTCCTCAAAACAACGGGCTCGATCCGCGTATCGTCTACGCTGGCATCGGTGCCGTGGCGTTGCTGCTGATCGTGCTCATCGTGGTACTTCTGCGCGGCTGCGCATCTTCGACGCCCGAAACCACGCCCGAGACGCCTGCTGCTACCAAGACGACGACCAAGAAGTCTTCTAAGAAGACCGAAACGGTCGACGAGGACGAAGACACCGATGAGGCGACGGATGAGTCGACCGGTTCGGACGCCACCAAGACGACGGCTAAAAAGGAAGAGAACGAGGCAACGAAGGTCAAGGTCTCCGTTGCCAAGGGAAAGACCGCGTGGATTGAGGTCAAGGTCGACGGAAAGTCGGTCTATGGCGCCCAGGCGACTGGCCCCTTTGAGCAGGAGTACACGCCCGAGTCCTCGATCGAGATCACCACGTCCAAGCCTTCCGATGTCACCGTTACCAAGAATGGCGAAAAGGTCCGTTACGATACCAAGACTTCGGGCGTGGCGCGTGTGACGATCACCGTTCCCAAGAAGGAGACGACCTATTCCGAGAATGGTGAAAGTTCTGATGGTGCCGACACCACCGACGGTACCGATACCACCGACGGCACCGATGCCCAGTCCACGGATGGCGCCGATGCCGCAACTGACGGTCAGACGCCCACCGATTCTACCGACTATTCGTACGATAGCTATTAAGCCGCTCGTACGCGAAAGGAAACATCATGGCTAAAGATTCCAGCTTCGACGTCGTGTCCGAGGTCGATATGCAAGAGGTCGACAACGCCTTCCAGCAGACCACGCGCGAGATTTCCCAGCGCTATGACCTGAAGGATTCCGGCGCCACGATTGAGCTTTCGAAGGGCGACAAGCTCTTTACGATCAACGCCCCGGCCGACTTTGTCTCCAAGCAGATCATCGATGTCCTGAGCTCCAAGCTCATCAAGCGCGGCATCGACCTCAAGGCTGTTTCGTGGGATGCTCCGCAGGCGGCATCGGGCGGCACCGTGCGCGTGCTCGGCCATATCGTCGAGGGTATCGACCAGGCGACCGCCAAGAAGATCAACAAGGACATCAAGGACCAAAAGCTCAAGGTCAAGGTGACCATCGAAGCTGACAAGCTGCGTGTTTCCTCTGCTTCGAAGGACGCGTTGCAGACCGTGATTCAGTTCCTGCGCGACCAGGACTACGGCCAGCCGCTGCAGTTCACCAACTACCGCTAATATCATTCGAAAGGACCGCTCTCCAACATGGATACACCGTTGGGCTCCGTGCTCTACATCACCCTCGGGTGCGCCAAGAACGAGGTCGATACCGACCGCATGCGTTCTCTTTTGACCGCCGCAGGCTACGAGGAGGCATTCGACCCGCAGGAGGCCGATATCGCCATCGTCAATACGTGCTCGTTCCTCGCCTCCGCAACGTCCGAGAGCATCGAGACCACGCTCGAGCTCGCCAACGAGGTGCAGGACGGCGTTCGTTCTTGCCCCATCGTCATGTGCGGCTGTGTGCCGTCGCGCTATGGCGACGACCTGCCTGACGAGCTGCCCGAGGTCGCTGCCTTTGTGAAGGCCGACGAGGAAGACGGCATCGTGGCAGTCATCGATGGCGTGCTGGGTGTCGAGCGTGAGATCGCGGCCTATATCCCTCAGGTCAAGCGTACCGTCGAGGGTGCCGTTGCCTACGTCAAGATTTCCGATGGCTGCAATCGTTTTTGCAGCTTCTGCATGATCCCCTATATTCGCGGTCGTTATCACTCGCGCAATGCCGAGAGCATTATTTCTGAGGTGCGCGACCTGGTTGCCGGTGGCGTGCGCGAGATCGTGCTGATCGGCCAGGACACGGGCATCTGGGGCACCGACTTTGCGGATGAGGACGTCGCCGAGGGCTCGCCGCGCAATCTGGCGCAGCTGCTGCGTGCCGTCGCCGAGGCCGTGCGCCCGCAGAACGTCTGGGTCCGCGTGCTCTACCTGCAGCCCGAGGGCATGACCGATGAGCTCATCGAGACGATTCGCGATACGCCCGAGGTGCTTCCCTATATCGATATCCCCGTGCAGCACTGCGACGCGCGCATTCTCAAGGCTATGCGCCGTTCTGGTTCGCGCCAGGAGCTCGAGGACCTGTTCCGCGATCTGCGTGAGCGTATCCCCGGCATCGTGATCCGTTCCACGGCCATGGTCGGCTTCCCGACCGAGACCGACGACGAGTTCCGCGACCTTATCGACTTTATGGACACCGTCGGCTTTGACTACACGAGCGTCTTTGCCTACTCGCAGGAGGAGGGCAGCCTGGCCGCTAAGATGGAGGGTCAGGTCGACGAAGAGGTCAAGCTCGAGCGCGCCCAGGAGGCCATGGACCTGGCTGAGTCGCTCGGTTTTGCCGCCACCGCCGCACATGTGGGCGAGCGCGCCCAGGTGATCGTCGACGGTATCGAAGAAACCGAGGACGGCGCCGAGCTGATCGGCCATGCCTGGTTCCAGGCGCCCGATTCCGATGGCGCGGTGCATCTGGACGCCAGCGAGGCGTCCGTGGGTGATATTCTGACCGTCGAGTTTACCGATAGCTTCTGCTATGAGCTTATCGGACATGTTGTGGAGTAGGAGAGCGTCGTGGCAAACGAGAGCAATAAGGAACTGACGAGTGTTTGGACGCCCGCCAACATCGTGACGTGCGTTCGCATCGTCTTTATCCCGGTGTTCATGATCGTGTCGGCGCTGTCTCACACGAGCGTTGCCGGTACGGACTGGAGCACCTTCGACGGCCCGCTCGCCGCCGCCGCCTTTATTCTGTACGTTATCCTGTCGTGCACCGATAAGGTCGACGGCTATCTGGCGCGCTCGCGCAACGAGATCACCGACTTCGGTAAGTTTTTGGACCCCATCGCCGACAAGCTACTCGTGTTCTCGGCCCTGCTGCTGTTCCTCGATTTTGGCGCGGTGACCGTGTGGTCCGTGTTCATTATCTTGTTCCGCGAGCTGTTGGTGAGCGCCCTTCGCATGGTCGCGAGTGCGGCCGGTGTGGTCATTGCCGCCGATAAGCTCGGCAAGTACAAGACGGCGACCACGATGGTCTCCATCTGCGGCTACCTGTGCGTTTTTGCGATGACCGGCCTCCAGTTGGGGCCTGCGGAGCTGTTGCTCGGTGTCTATGGCGTTTCACGCTTCCTGTACGCTGTTGCCGTTGTCCTGACCGTTATCTCGGGCGCCCAGTACTTCTGGAACTGCCGCAAGATCGTCTTCTCGGTCTAGGTCCTGGTGGGTATGGCGGACTCTTTTGAGCAGATTTCCGCACATAACGAGGAGCTGGCGCGCGATATTGTCGAGCGCGCGAGCGCTCGGGGCGTGACGGTTTCTACGGCTGAGTCGCTGACGGCGGGTATGATCGCCTCGACGATTGCCGATATCCCGGGCGCCTCGGCGGTGCTGCGCGGCGGTGCGGTGACCTATTGCGATGAGATCAAGCATCGTGTTCTGGGTGTTGAGCAGGAGACGCTCGATCGGTTTAGCGCCGTGTCGCACCAGACGGCGCGCGAGATGGCCGCGGGCTCGCTGGACCTCTATCAGAGCGATGTGGCCGTGAGCGCAACGGGCTACGCTGGGCCCGGTGGTGGCACCGAGCAAGACCCCGCCGGCACGTTCTATATTGGCTGGGCGTATCGCGTGGCTGATGGGGAAGTGCCGATCGTGGACTCTGTGCGTTGCCACTATGAGGGCGACCGTTCGTGTGTTCGTGCCCATGCGGTCACGGAGGCATTGGGACGCATTGCCCTTGTGCTCAACTCTATGGAATAGGCGTGTTTTAAGGGGCCTTAGGGCCCCTTAATTGTGGAGATGGGGACCTCTGACGAATTTAGCTTTTGTGCTGGTCATAGGTGTATTATCTCCTTCCTTGTTTTTATTTGGCCCTATGTGGTCAAGCATTTGGACAGTGTTTGGTCGGCGTTTGGTTGGGTTTTGGAAAGACTGCCTGCATATGATTGGTCTGAACGGTTGACCACGAACAGCCGTTCGTTTATTATCGATGCAGGTTGTTAAGAGGAGGGCTATTCATGGCCAAGAATTCAGGTCCCGTACGTACCGTCCATGCACCCACGACGGGCAAAGAGCGCGAAGAGATGATCGCCACCACCAAGGCCGAGATCGAGAAGAAGTTCGGTCAAGGTTCCATCATGAGGTATGGTGACGGCGGCCCCGAGCTCGAGGTCGAGGCCATCCCCACGGGTGCTCTGGCGCTCGATGCCGCTCTGGGTATCGGCGGTGTGCCGCGCGGCCGTATCGTCGAGATTTACGGTCCTGAGTCCTCCGGTAAGACGACGCTTTCGCTCGAGATCCTGGCCGAAGCCCAGGCAATGGGTGGCGTGGTAGCATTTATCGATGCCGAGCACGCGCTCGATCCCACGTATGCCGCGCGCATTGGCGTGGATATCGACGAGGTACTGATTTCCCAGCCTGATACGGGTGAGCAGGCGCTCGAGATTGTTGACATGCTCGTGCGTTCCGGCGCCATCGATGCCATCGTCGTCGACTCCGTCGCCGCGCTGACCCCGCGTGCCGAGATCGAGGGAGAGATCGGCGATACCACGGTCGGATTGCAAGCTCGTCTGATGAGTCAGGCGCTCCGCAAGCTCGCCGGCTCGCTGTCCAAGTCCAACACGACATGCATCTTCATTAACCAGCTGCGAGAGAAGATCGGCGTCATGTTCGGCAACCCCGAGACCACGACGGGCGGCCGCGCCCTTAAGTTCTTCTCTTCGGTGCGTATCGACATTCGCCGCATCGACAGCATTAAGCTTAAGGATGAGGTTATCGGTAACCGCGTGCGCGCCAAGGTCGTTAAGAACAAGGTGGCAGCTCCGTTCCGTTCTGCTGAGTTCGACATCATGTACGGTACGGGCATCTCTAAGGAGGGCTCGATTCTGGACATGGCTGTCGAGTGCGGCATTTGCAAGAAGATGGGCTCCTGGTTTGCCTATGGCGAGGACAAGCTCGGCAACGGTCGCGAGGCCGCCAAGGCGTTCCTGCGCGAACACCCCGATTGCGCCGACGAGATTGAGCATAAGGTCCGCCTTGCCTGCGGGCTTGAGTTTGATGACGATGCTCCGTCCGAGGTCGAGCTGACCGATCAGCCTGCGCCTGAGGAGTTTGACGAGCTTTACGCCATCGATGGTTCCGCCATGCTCGATGATGACGACGAGTAGCGGTTACGCTCATGTCGTATACGGTGACCGAGGCCACGGTCGTCTTTCCCGATAAGAAGGCGGCCTCCTCGTTCTCGAGCGGGTATGCGTCCAAAAAGCCTTGCGCACATATCGATTGTGAGCTTGAGGGCGGTTTTGAGCGGTCCATTTGGATTCCCGTGCGGGTCGCGCGCCTGTATGTCAAAAATCGCCCAGATCTTCCCTGTGATTGGGATAACTTTCGTGAAGCGGTGCAGCTCATCGAGCGTAAATGTGCACTTACCATGGTGACCGAGATGCTATCGCGACGCGACCATGCGACGGGTGAGGTCCGTGACAAGTTGTCACGCTACGGCTTTCGCCAGCCCGCGATCGATTTCGCCGTCGAGCGCGCCACCGAGTATCGCTTTTTAGACGAGAACCGCTTTTGCTCGTACTTTATCGAGGAACGCAAGCGGCGCGGTTGGGGACAGCGTAAAATCGAGACCGAGCTCAAGCGCCGTCATGTCGTGCTCGATGACATTCCCGGTTATCCCGAGGATTATTTTGCCGTCGAAGACGATTCGGCGCGTGCGTCAGCCCTGCTCGCCAAGCGGCGTGTTCCAGAGACGCGCGGATTCGAAAAACTGGTTCGGTTTTTGATGGGCAAGGGCTTCTCGTATCACATCGCCGCCGATGCCGTTAAGGCACGTCTCGATGCCGAACGTGAGGAATGTGCGGTTTAGGCGTATGCGTTTTGTGGCCCTGCCGTTCACCGCGTTTTAGCCGCCGTGCTGGGGCCATTTATTTGACAGTTGTTGTGGTTCAACGTACGATAAACACTGTCATTTGCTTTGTGATATGTGCTCATCTGTGATGAGTTTGTTTATATGTTTACCTGTATCCGACCCGCATAAGCTGCGCCCATATTACTCAAATGTCGCGAGCCGTTCGTAAGGACGGTTCGCTTTGTTGTGTAACGAATCCATAAAAAGGAGTGAGCATGCCTATCATCGCAGCGCTCGTTGGCATCGTTTTGGGTGCCATCGCCGCCATTGCCTACATGCGCACCGCCAAGCAGGGTAGTCTTCACGAGGCCGACGAAAAAATCCAGTCGGCACACGCACAGGCTGAGTCCCTGATCGGTGATGCTGAGCGTCAGGCCGAGACCCTCAAAAAAGAGGCTCTGCTCGAGGCTAAAGAGGAGATCATCAAGAACAAGCAGGCCGCTGAGGCCGAGGACAAGCAGCGTAAGAACGAGATTCGTACGCTCGAGAACCGCGTGATGCAGCGCGAGGAATCCCTCGATCGCCGCAACGACGCTCTCGACAAGCGCGAGCATCAGCTGTCCAGCCAGGCCGGTCAGGTCGAGAAGCGCTCCCGTGAGCTCGAGGAGCTCTGCGCAAAGCAGACCTCCGAGCTCGAGCGTATCGCCGACCTTACCCGCGAGGACGCCCACAAGGAGCTCCTCGATAAGGTTCGCGGCGAGGTCACCCACGAGGCCGCCACGATCATTCGCGAGTCCGAGCAGCAGGTTCGCGCCGAGTGCCACAAGACCGCCCAGGAGATTCTGTCTCTGGCGATTCAGCGCTGCGCTGCCGATCACACTGCCGAGGTCACCGTTACCTCCGTGCACATTCCCTCTGATGACCTCAAGGGCCGTATCATCGGTCGCGAGGGTCGCAACATCCGGACCTTCGAGCAGGTTTCCGGCGTCAACCTCGTGATCGACGACACGCCCGAGACCGTCGTTCTTTCGAGCTTCGACCCGGTCCGTCGTGAGACCGCCCGTGTCGCCCTCGAGAACCTCATCGCCGACGGCCGCATTCACCCTGCCCGTATCGAGGAGATGTATCACAAGGCCGCCGACCTGGTTCAGCAGCGCGTGCGCGAGGCTGGCGAGCAGGCTGCCTTCGATACCGGCATCCACGATCTGCACCCCGAGATCGTCAAGACCCTTGGTGCCCTGCGCTACCGTACCTCGTTTGGTCAGAACGTGCTTCAGCATTCCCTCGAGGTCTCTGATCTGTGCGGCGTGATGGCTTCCGAGCTTGGCCTGGACGTTGTGACCGCCAAGCGCGCCGGCCTGCTTCATGACCTGGGCAAGGCAATCGACCACGACGTCGAGGGCCCGCATGCCGTCATCGGCGCCGAGCTTGCCCGCCGTTATGGCGAGAAGCCCGTTATCGTCCACGCTATTGAGGCTCACCATGCCGATGTCGACCCCAACACGGTGCTCGATGTCCTGGTGCAGGCCGCCGATGCTGTCTCTGCCTCTCGCCCCGGTGCCCGTCGCGAGTCTGCCGAGAACTACATCAAGCGTCTTGAGAAGCTCGAGGAGATCGCCAACTCCCATGACGGCGTCGAACGTACCTATGCCATGCAGGCCGGTCGCGAGGTCCACGTCATGGTCCAGCCGGACAAGATCTCCGATGCCCAGTCCACGGTCCTGGCTCACGATATCGCCCATCAGATCGAGGAAGAGATGGAGTATCCCGGTCAGGTGCGCGTCGTCGTGATTCGCGAGAGCCGCGCTGTCGATATCGCTAAATAACATGAGCGACGCGAACGAGCTCATCTCATTTATCGCGTCGATGTCGGGGGAGGGCAACCTTCGCGTCGAGGAGAACCTTGGCGAGGGGTATGTCCGCCTCCGCGTTTCGGAGGCCGAGCGGCGCCAGGCTAAGCACGACATTCAGCATGTCGAGGACATCGTCATCGAAATGCTCCGTAATGCTCGCGATGCCGGCGCCGACAAGGTCTATCTCGCCACGACCAAGGAAGATGGCGTCCGCACGCTTGTCTTTCTGGATAACGGTTCTGGCGTTCCGCAGGATATGCAAGAGCGAATCTTTGATGCCCGCGTTACCTCCAAGCTCGAGAGCATGAAGATGGACCGTTGGGGCGTTCACGGTCGTGGCATGGCATTGTTTTCGATTAAGCAGAACACCGACGAGGCCCGTGTGGTCACGTCCGGCGTCGATCTTGGTTCAGCCTTCAAGGTGAGCGTTGCGGCCGACCGCCTCAGTGAGCGTGCCGATCAGTCCAGCTGGCCCCAGGCCGTCAAGGATGAGGACGGACGTTATGTCTGCGCTCGCGGTCCACATAATATTATTCGCGCTGCTTGTGAGTTTGCGCTCGAGGAGTTGCGTGGTTGCGATGTCTATCTCGGTTCTCCGTCTGAGATTGCCGCGACCCTTTATGCTCAAGCGTCAAGTCGGCTCGATACGTCTCGTCTCCTGTTCATTGATGACGAGAGCGAGCTTCCGGTTGTCGATCGTTTAGGCCTTGCTTCTGATGCCGAGGACTTTATCCGTATTTGTTCGGGTTTGGGTCTTGAGATGTCCGAGCGCACGGCCCATCGCATTTTGGCAGGGCAGATTAAGCCCGTTCGCGGTGTGACCGCGCGTCTGCTGCGCGAGCGTGATTCGTCCTCGCATGCGCCGGCTCCTGTCGATCTCGCGAAGGATCGTCGCGGGCTACGTATTGCCAAGGATGACATGGCACAGTTTTCGCGCGCTGTGGAACGCGACTTTAATGACCTTGCCACCCGGTACTATCTCAACCTTTGCGGCGACCCAAAGATTCGTGTTTCGCGTGATCGAATCACCGTGACCTTTGATCTTGCCAAAGAGGAATAGTGCCTTTACCGAGTCCACTCGGTACGATACAGTTATTGCAGTTAAAACGTACTTTTAAATGCAGGAGTTTCTTCATGGATTGCCTGAAGGTATCAAGCAAATCATCGCCCGCGTCCGTTGCCGGCGCCATCGCCGGCATGGTCAAGGATGGTGTACCCGTCAACATCCAGTGTGTCGGCGCCGGTGCCGTCAACCAGGCTATTAAGGCCGTTGCTATCGCGCGCGGTTTTTTGATTCCAACCGGTTTTGATATTTCCTGCGCGCCCGTGTTCTCCGACATCCTCATTAACGGGGAGTCGCGCACGGCCATCCGCCTTTCTATCTACGTTCACCAGATCAATCGAGCTGCTATGGATAACGTCGTCATGGATGATGTTAAGCCTGTGGCATAGCTTCTGCTTGCCTTGTTTCGCTCCCCATCGTTAGGACTTATGCACATGGACCAGCGTTCCGTACGCGATATTCTTGCCGGTAAAACCTACTTTATCCGCACCTTTGGCTGCCAGATGAATCAGCACGACTCCGAGCGTGTGAGCGGTCTGCTTGATTCGTATGGCTGCCTTATGGCGCTCGATCCCGCGCATGCCGATATCGTTGTCTTCATGACGTGCTGCGTGCGCGAGGCCGCCGATACTCGCCTGTACGGTCAGTGTAATTCCTGCAAAAGCCTGCCGCCTTCGCCTTCGGGCAAGCGCGTGGTTGCCGTTGGCGGTTGCATCGCGCAGCGCGATGGCGAGGGCCTGCTCACTAACGTCGATAACGTCAATGTCATCTTTGGCACGCATTCCATTGCACATGTGGCCGAGCTCATTGCCGAGGCGTTCCTTGATGGTAAGCGTCATATCCGCACCAATGAGCATGAGGATACGGACGCCATGAGCATGCCGTGGCATCGCGAGACCCAGTATCACGCCTGGGTGCCCATCATGACAGGCTGCAATAATTTTTGCACCTATTGCATCGTGCCGTACGTGCGTGGTCGCGAAAAGAGCCGCCCCTTCGAGGAGATTGTCGACGAGGTGACCGGTTTGGTACGCCAGGGCGTGCGTGAGATTACGCTGTTGGGCCAAAACGTTAACTCATATGGTCGCGATCTGTTTGGCAAGCCGCGTTTTGCCGATTTGCTGCGTGCCGTGGGCGATACGGGCGTGGAGCGCATCTTCTTTACGTCTTCGCATCCCAAGGATCTGCTGCCCGAGACCATCGACGCCATGGCCGAGACGCCTGCCGTTATGCCGCAGCTTCACCTGGCCGTCCAGTCAGGTTCGACGCGGATCCTCAAAGAGATGAATCGCCGTTATACACGCGAGGACTATCTGGGCCTGGTCGATCGCATTCGCAACCGCATGCCCGATATCGCGCTCTCGACCGACATTATCGTTGGCTTCCCGGGCGAGACTGAAGAAGACTTTGAGCAGACGCTCTCGCTTGCTGAGACGGTCCGCTATGCTCAGGCCTATACCTTCATCTATTCCAAGCGTGCCGGTACCCCGGCCGCCGAGATTGACGATCCTACGCCGCATGAGGTTATTCTTGAGCGTTTCAACCGCCTGGTTAAGGTTATCGAGACCACGGCACACGAGTATAACCAGGGTGAGCTTCATACTGTGGTTCCGGCGCTCATTGAGGGAACGAGTAAAAAGAACGACGCGGTCCTGCTGGGCAAGAGTCCCAAGAATCAGACCGTGCATGCGCCTATCCCCGAGGGGTACAGTATCGATCAGCTTGTTGGCAAGATCGTTGATGTTGACGTTGACATTGCCAAGACCTGGTATTTGTCCGGCTCCGTTGTGGGCGAGCCGCGCTAATGGTTGCTCCCGGGGCAGGTCTTTCCGCCGTTGCGATCGTCGGTCCGACGGCGGTTGGTAAGAGTGATGTTGCCGACCGTTTGGCAGCTCGTCTTTCGTCCGAAGTGCTGTCGTGCGATGCGATGCAAATCTATCGCGGCATGGACATCGGTACCGCAAAGATGGCGCCCGATGAGTGCACGGCGCCGCTGCGTCTCGTTGACATTGTAGAGCCGGGTGTGGCATATTCTGCTGCGCTTTATCAGGCCGACGCTCGCGCGCATGTTGAACGTCTCCTTGGTTCGGGTTGCCTGCCGGTTTTTTGCGGAGGTACGGGGCTGTATCTCAAGGCCGCCCTCGATGAGATGGACTTTCCCTCGGGTGAACTTGAGGACGATCGTCGTGCGGGCTATCAGGAGCTTGCCGAGCGTATTGGCGAGGAAGAACTGCATGCCTTGCTTGCCGAGCGCGATCCAGAATCGGCTGCTGTTATTCATCCCCATAACGTGCGCCGTGTGATTCGTGCGCTCGAGATGCATGATGATGGCGTCTCCTATGCGCAGCAAAAGTCGCAGTTTAGTGTTCCGCACGAGCATTATCATGCCCTATGGTTTGGTCTGACGCGTAATCGCGAGGTGCTCTACGAGCGCATTAACCAGCGCGTCGATCTGATGTTTGAGCAGGGTCTTGTCGATGAGGTCCGCGGTCTTATGGGCCAGGGGCTGGGAGATGCCCTGACGTCGATGCAGGCAATTGGCTATAAAGAGATCATTGATGCTTTCAATGGCGTGATGAGCATGGATGAGGCTCGCGAACTCATTAAGATGCGTTCGCGTCGTTATGCCAAGCGTCAGCTTTCGTGGTTTAAGCGCGATGACCGTATCGTGTGGTTTGATATGGATGAATGTACGATCGATGAGGTCGTTGAGGATATCCTGCATCGTATTGAGGCTGCCTAATGGCCCGTTTCCCCCTTGTTCCCACGGCACCCGAGCCCGAGCGTGCCATTTTAGTTGGTGTTGAGTGGCGCGACAATGCATGGCCGCTCGATCGCTCGCTTGATGAGCTGGAGCGTCTTGCCCACACAGCTGGTGCTCAGTGCGTGGCACGCTTGTCGCAGCGTTTGGTAAAGTCGTATCCTAAATCGTTTATCGGTTCCGGCAAGGTAGAAGAGCTGTGCGGCCTGGTGCATCGCATGGATGCCGATGTCGTTATTTTTGACGACGACCTGACGCCCTCGCAGCAATCCTATTTGGAGAAAGCTGTGGGCGAGCCGGTAAAGATTATCGATCGTACAGCACTGATCCTGGATATCTTTGGCCTGCATGCTCAGACGCGTGAGGGACGCCTGCAGGTACAGCTGGCACAGCTTCAATATTTGTTGCCTCGCCTGCGTGGCATGTGGAGCCATCTCGCCAAGGAGCAGACGCGCGGCGGCATCGGCTCACGTTTTGGTCAGGGCGAAAGTCAGCTCGAGGTCGACCGTCGCCTTATTCGTAATAAGATCGCTGCGCTTCGTCGTGAGCTCAAGCAGGTTGAACAGCGTCGCGATGTTCAATCCAAGAGTCGCATTGAGTCCCCGGCGTTTCGCGTCGCGTTAGCCGGTTATACCAATGCCGGTAAATCGACGTTACTCAATCGTCTGACCGGCTCTACGGTACTTTCGCAGGACAAGCTGTTTGCTACGCTCGACCCTACGACGCGTTCGTATCGTCTGCCCGGCGGTCGCGGCATGACGATTACCGATACCGTCGGCTTTATTCAAAAGCTGCCCCATGGTCTGGTCGATGCCTTTAAATCGACGCTGTCCGAGGTTTTGGGTGCCGATCTTATTCTCAAAGTCGTAGATACGTCTGACGAGGACTATGAGCGGCAGCTGGAGGCTGTCGACCGCGTGCTTGATGAGATCGGCGCCGGAGAGCGTTTAACGCTTACCGTATTCAATAAAATCGATCTTATCGATAGCGTCGATCGATTGAGTTTCCGTCGTCGCTATCCGGAGGCCGTTCTGTTCTCGGCCCAAACGGGCGAGGGGCTCAACGATCTCGTCGACCAGATTGCTCGCGAGGCAGCTGCCACCGATGTGTTGCTCTCCGCTGATATCCCGTATCGTGAGGGCGCTCTCATCACGCTGGTGCATGAGCAGGGAACCCTTCTGCATGAGGAATATCTCGAGGACGGCGTTCGCATTGTGGCGAAACTGCCGGCTCGTATTGCACCGCGGCTCGAGCGTTATCGCACCGAGTAGACGATCTCCAAAATGCCCAGAATGATGGGCTGATGCAGCAGATAAAAGGGGAGAGCGTGACGTCCAAGGCTGGCGAGCGCCGGCAGGGGGTTGGCGTAGGCCCAGCTAGGGACGGTCTTATCGATACTCTTCGCTATGTGTGCGGCGAAGTATCCTGCAAGATACATAAAGATAAACGGGATGATGGGGTAGTAATCACCTGAGACAAACCCAGGGCTCGGAAATCCTAGCCACGCCAGGTAGGGGACAGGGTAGATCGTTTTGGGGATGCTCCAGGTGAGGGCGAACAACGCAAGGCATAGGGGCATGCCCCATCTCGCCGTTATCTTCTTAAGGACGGGATCGGTCAACGCCACGATGCCGGTGCATGCGGCCATGCAGTAGATGATGCCAAAATTAACCGAATCGTCGAATGAGACAAGTGTTGTTGCCAACCAGACAACGAGTGCTGCTAAGGCGTATTTGGCGGCACGTTTGATATTGTTGCGCGAAAGAGTGCACATCCAACCCGCGATAAACAAAAATACCCAGCTGATGCTGGCGCGCCAGACGTCTTGAAAGACAGTCTGGGTAAACCAAGGCATATCCCAGCCGTACAGGTAGGCGAGATCATAGCAAGCGTGAAAACCTGCCATAGAAATCATCGTAAACCCGCGGACGGTATCAAAGATGGTTATGCGTTTTTGCATTACGAGAACCGGCGCATCAAGCCGACGACTTTGCCCAGGATAACGGGATTCGTTGCATAGATAGGTTCCATGGTGTCGTTCTCGGGCTGCAAGCGCACACGCCCCTGCTCCTTGTAGAACGTCTTGACGGTCGCCGAACCATCAATCATGGCCACGACAATTTCGCCGTTCATGGCACTCTTTTGTTCACGGACGATGATGTAATCGCCATTGAAGATGCCGACATTGATCATTGAGCTCCCATGCACCTCAAGGATAAAGGAACCCTGATCAGTGGCGATTTCGGTCGGGATAGTAAACGTGTCTTCGATATTCTGCTCGGCCAGAATGGGAATCCCAGCCGCGACGCGACCAACGAGCGGTAGCGAGACCGTTCCGCGAGGTGCGGTGGGCTCGTCAGATTTAGAAATTGAGACAGAGGAACCATCCTCGTTAAAGAGTTCCAGGGCGCGCGGTTTGGTGGCATCGCGCTTGAGTAGCCCGCGCGCCTCCAGGGCAGAGAGATGGGCGTGCACGGTGCTGGGGGAGGAAAGGCCCACGGCAGAAGCCATCTCGCGCACGCTGGGCGGATAACCCTTCTCCTGCTGATATTCCTTGATGAAGTCGTAAATTTGCTGCTGACGCTTGGTAATTTTGCGAGCCATCAGGGCATCCTCTCTACCCATGTCAAACAAATGTTCGAATTTTGCTTGACAGGAACAACTGTTCGAAGATAATAATAACCGAACATTCGTTCTCGCGCTAGACATTTTTGTCCGCGCGGCTTGATAAAACTGTTCTCAGCAAAACACGCGAGAGGAGAACATGATGAACGCAACGAATATGGTCCAGGGAAACCTCGCCCTTAAGCTCGAGACGCCTGCAGAACCCACTTTTACGGTTGTTCAGGGTGGCCGCTCCGGCATTCAACCTTTGACCGTAAAGCCTGCTCGCAATCAGCAGGCTGTAGTCGCGCCGGCCCGCGTTGCCCTGAAGGTTCCGACGATTGTCGCCGTCGCCGTTGCGCTTACGCTCTTCTTTGTCCTCGCTACTTCGGTCTTTAGCGCTCGTCACGCCGCGTATGCCGAGTCCGTTTCCAACATTACTTACGAGACCATTCGCGTTCAGACTGGCGATTCTCTTTGGTCGCTTGCCGAGGAATATCCAATCGAAGGCCTTTCCACGCAAGAGACTTCCGACATGATCCGTAACGTCAATCATCTGGAGCATGGTTCGCTCGCCGCCGGTGCGCATCTTAAGGTTCCTGCTCGTTCGTAATCATTATCGCGCTGCGCATGGTACCCTTGTTATCGTTTAAGAGGAGGTACCATGCGCTGTCCCAAATGCGGCAAGGCACATACCCGCGTCGTTGATTCCCGTATGCAGGAGTCAAATAACACCATTAAGCGCCGTCGCGAATGTTGCTCGTGTAACTATCGCTTTACAACGTTCGAGCGATGCGAGGACCCTATCGAGGTCATTAAGTCAGACGGAACCAAGCAGCGGTTCGATCGCAATAAGCTGCTCGTCGGCTTGATGCGCGCCACCATCAAGCGCGATATCGACACTAAGAAGCTCAATGAGATTATCGACGACATCGAGGTCGAGCTGCGCTCTCGCACACTGACGGCCGTCACGTCCCATGAGTTGGGTGACATGGTGCTCAAGCGCTTGGCCAAGATTGACAAGGTGGCGTACATCCGCTTTGCCTCGGTCTACCGTGATTTCAAAGACGTCGATGAGTTTCTGCAAGAGCTCGACAAGCTAAGGTGATTCCATGTCCAACATTTCCGTCAACATAAAGCGTCTCGACCCCACCGTCGAGCTTCCCAAATACGCCCATCCCACCGATGCCGGCTTGGATTTACGCTCCAACGAGGACTGCGTCCTGAAGCCCTTCGAACGCCGTCTGGTCTCTACGGGGCTGGCCATCGCCCTGCCCGATGGCTACGCCGGCTTCGTCCAGCCCCGCAGCGGCTTGGCCATCAAGCAGGGCCTGTCTATAGTCAACACGCCGGGCCTCATCGACGCCCACTACCGAGGAGAGCTCAAAGTCATCCTCATTAACCTAGACCCCACGAACAACATCCAAATCAACAAAGGCGACCGCATCGCCCAGCTTGTCATCCAAGAAGTCCCTACGGTCAACCTCGTAGAAGTAGAAGAACTAGACGAAACCGATCGAGGCAAAGGAGGCTTCGGCTCCAGCGGCGTCGCTTAAACTCAATCGTCCGCTCACCAGTGGGAGGGGCCTATATATCATCCCGTGCTCAAACATTCTCGCGGGGGCGCTCGTATCCCTCCCGCCCGTCTCTCACACATATCATTCCATGCTCAAACATTCTCGCTTCGCTTCGCTCGCTGCGAAACTGCGCGTGGAACGATATGTGTGAGAGACGGGCGGGCGGCTACTCGCTTGAAAAAAATATTTACTCTTCTAATAAGCCGATGCGATAAAGGGACACCTCCTTTGTCGCATCGGCTTACTGTTTTTATATTTTCTGGTATCGCCTTAGCAGGTTCTAATGGTAGGGAATCTGGTGTAGCTGCTAGTGCGTAAACGTAGCTGCTCGGCGGGAGCCGTCCATATATCGTTCCACGCGCAGTTTCGCAGCGCAGCGAGAATGTTTGAGCATGGAATGATATATGGGCGGCTCCCGCCGAGCAGGGGACAATCCAATGCTAGCGGATATGCGCAGGCTTGCCGCCCCAGTAGAAGCGGCAGAAGGCTCGTTTGCGCTTTTGGGGTTTGCCTACGAGCTCCATGGTTGCGATGGCGATGTCTTCGGCTGCGTGGGGTCGGCGTAGTACTTCGCCGTTGATGAGCAGTGCCTTGAGCGACTCGGGATGATCGTGGAGATGACGCAGCGTCACGATGAGTTCTCGTGCGGTGGTGACATGCATGCTGGCGCCCATGCCGGTGAGCATGGTGGTGTTGGCCTTTTCCTGGCCATAGGACTTGCCCAGCAGGATCATCGGCAGATGTGCGCATAGGCACTCGGTGACGGTGAGTCCGCCCGATTTGAGAATTGCCAGGTCGCAGCCGTGCATGAGGGCCGCCATGTCGTTCACGTAGTCCAGAACTGTGACGTTTTCGAGCTTCATGGCATCGAAGAGCGTCTTGAGGCGGGCGGCGTATTCCTTATCCTTGCCCGGCAAAAAGACAAAGTGCATGTCTTCGAAGCTGCGTAGGAAGGGGAGGGTGCGGTCCATCTCCGCGCGAAAGCGAACGTACGGTTGAGGCAAGCTGGCACCGGCCATTACCAGCACGACGGTCTTGTCGGTGGGGAGGTTGAACTTAGCTAGCTCTTCCTCGCGATCGTAATCCGTGTCGAATCCGGCGCGAATGGGAATGCCGGTAATGCGAATCTTTGTTTCGAGCACCTTGCGCGGACGCAGCGTTTCGGCCATAAATTCGTTGGCAACACAGAATAAATCGGTGTCCTTGTGGGGCCACCATCCCTCGACTTCGTAGTCGGTCGGTACGCAGATGACCGGATAATCGATACCCGTAATTACGCGGGCGCCCACGGCAACATTGGCTGCTGTGATGTGCGTTGCAACCACGGCTATGGGCCTGCGGCTACGAATATATTCGTTGAAGGCGGGGAACATAATTCGCGACCATGCCGTTCCGCCACCCCAGAGAAGATGTCCCGTAAGCGTATATCGCCAGGTCAGGTCGTAAATGGGGCGCGTGGCTCCCGTAAAAGAAGCCGCGGTCTTATTGCCGTCGAATTTAATACGTCCAAAATCAAGGATATCGAGCACTTCAATCTCAATATCCTCGGGGATGCCATTGGTGCCGCGGATGAGGTCGAATGCCTGCGCTATCGCATTTGCGGCGGCCTTGTGGCCCGAGCCAACGGAGGCGTGCACGATGGTCACGAGAGGTTTTTGCTGAGCCAGGAGCGTGGTTTGCTCCGATTGGGGAGTGCTGTGCGTGAGCAGGGGAGCGTCGTCACTCGTCTGCGCCTGGTCCATCGATAACTCCCCTTCAGCTTTGTAATACGGATTTATCATTGTAGTGCATGAGTGTCACGTTCACGTAAATTTGGGTACGAGCGCAAAGAACGACAACGTTTCGACGAAAGGACGCTTCATGACTACCGATAAGCCGATCGATGTTGCGATTATCGGTGGCGGCCCCGCGGGCTATGCTGCCGCCATTTATGCTGCGCGTGCCAACCTGACGACGACCGTGATTGAGCAGGGCATGTCGGGAGGGCAGATCGCCACAACCAATGAGGTCGAGAACTATCCGGGTTTCCCGCTCCTGAGTGGCGCCGAACTTGGCGAGCGTTTTCAGCAGCATGCAGAGGGCCTGGGAGCACAGGTTACATGGAGCATGGTTACGGGTATCGATTACGATGCCGATGCAGCGTTGTTTACGGTGCATCACGATATGGGCGATACGCTGGCCTCGAGCGTTATCGCTTGCATGGGTGCCACGCCGCGTCCGGCAGGTTTCGCAGGCGAGGATACGTATCGCGGTCGTGGCGTTTCATATTGCGCAACATGTGACGGCATGTTTTTCCGCGGCAAGCAGGTTTTTGTAATCGGTGGTGGCAATTCGGCATGCGAAGAGGCGCTGTTCCTGTCCGACATTGCCAGCAGCGTGACCATCGTGCTGCGCCGCGACCAGTTCCGTGCGCCCGATGGTGTTGTTCAGAAAGTACTCGCAAAGGACAATATTACAGTTAGGTACCAAACTAGTATTGTGGAGCTATCGGGCGAAGCCATGCCAACGACGATTACCTTTAAGGACAATGCATCTGGGGAAACTCATGCCGAGTCATTTGAGCCCGGCTCGTTTGGCATCTTTGTCTTTACGGGGACGCAGCCACATACCGAGCTTGTTGAGCATCTAGTCGACCTGGCTCCCGACGGCGGCATTGTCACCGACGATTCGATGGCCACCCGTACACCTGGTCTATTTGCCGCTGGCGACATCCGTTCCAAGCGCTTACGCCAGGTTGTGACCGCCGTTTCTGATGGAGCCATAGCGGCAACGAGCGCATACGCGTATCTCCGTGGATAAGTACGATAATATATCTTATGTAAGGTTGCTATCTTTAAACAAAGTGGTTGGACGATGCATCAATGTGTTGTCCAACCACTTTTACTTGCCGGCTATGTGGTATGTAAAACTAGATAACCTAGAATACAATATAGAAAATGAACGGAGGACCTTTATGAACCACGTTAAACACGTTATTCCGATGTCCGATTCGTCGGTCAGCATTAAGCCTGAGGATATTCAGCCCACTGTGCTGCCCGATGCATTTATTCAGTCCGAAATCGTGCGCAAACTCAATACGTTGAGTCTGCCGCGCTATGACCAGTTGCCCAATGTGACGCTCTACCGCGACCAGGTTATTGAGTATGTTGCGCTGTGGATGGAGCCGCTGTCCATTTGCGTTGAGCACCCTGTCATTACGCCATCGATGATCAATAACTACGTGAAGGTCGGCTTGGTGCCTGCTCCGGTCAAAAAGCAATATGGCCGCGAGCAGATTGCCCGCCTGATCGCTATCTGCCTCTTTAAGCAGGTGTTACCTATTGCTGCGGTGCAGGCACTCTTTAACATTCAGCGTTTGAGCTACGATGCCCCGACGGCCTTCGATTATGTGGTCGATCAGCTCGAGGCATCGATTCGTTCGGCGTTTTCCGTCGAGCAGACGCCGGTTCCCGATACGGCGCATCAGGTAACGCGTGAGTCGCTGCTTGTGCGCAGTGCGGTTTCATCCTTCGTTTCGAAGGCGTACCTGATGAGCTATCTAAAGTTTAATGGGTTTAATAGCTAGCCGACGTATAAAACGGGCGGAGCAAAGGGTCATCTGTCACTTTGTCCCGCCCGTATTTTTGCTTGGTTGGACTTTATTGGCCCGAAGCCACGTCCATGCCGTAGCCGATAATAAGACCGTGCATCTCGGCGTAATAGGAATCCAGGCCGTTGCAGGGCATGATGATAGTCTTGGAGCCGGGCCAGCGCTCCACAATGCGGCTGGCAAGTGCCTGGGCGCCTGCCTCATTCTCGACATGGTCGATGACGACCTCGCCGCCCGTAAAACCCTCGGCTTCCATGGTGTCGATGATCTTGTTGAACATCTTCTTTTCGCCACGCGTGTGTCCGACGAGTTCGATTTTACCGGCCTCACTCGCCGTGCCCAAAATGCGAATATTGAGCTTGTTGGCAATGACGCCGGCTGCCTTAGGGATACGTCCGGCTTTGGCCAGGTTTTCGTAATTGCACAAGCTGAAGAGGATTTTGCTGTTCTGCTCAAGGCTATTGAAGTATGCGCAAGCGTCCTCGAATGAGACATCCGGATTGCTTGCAAGATACCGGTCGAACAGCAGTAAGATCAGGTCCATTTTGCCGCCGGCTCCGCGTGAATTGACCAAATGAATTTGACGGTTCGGCTCCTCGGCAAGAACCAAATCGCGTGCCGTGGCGGCGGCGTTATAGCTCCCCGATACGCCCTCCGAGATGGGCATACAAATCGTCTTGTCGGCAAGCCTAAAGAGTTCGGTCCACTCGCCTACGCTCGGACAGGCGCTCGAAGAAGCGCTCGACTCCGCCTGCACGGCGCAATTGAGTTCGTGAACGTCGAGCGTGAGGTCATCGACGAACTCGCGCTCCCCCACTCGAATTTTGAGGGGTGCAAATGCAAAGGTGGTATGGGGCGCGGTCGGTTGCCAATCGCGGAGGTTACAGCTCGAATCGGAGATAAGTGCCCAGCTCATAGAGGGTCCTTTCTATATGCTTCTCAATCATTATAGCTATATTGCTCACCGATGAAGCGTGCATCTAGTATTGAAAACTAGCACATTAGGATCATGTATGGAGCACGGTCATAAATAAATGAACCTCGCAGCTCAAAGGCCACGAGGTTCACCTTCGTTCGCTATACAGAGTGACTTAGTAGCGCACGAAAATGTAGTTGTTGTTCATACCGGCTGCGACGGAACTGATGATGACGCCCGTTTTGTAGTCGGAAGCATGGATCATCTGACCATTACCGATATAGATGCCGGTATGGTAGGAGTTAACCACAACATCGCCGGGTTGCGGATCGGACACACGGGTCCAACCCATGAAGTCGACCGTGGTGCCCAGACGGCAGTAGCGTCCCGTGAGGCAATAGCTTACAAAACCGGAGCAGTCAAAGCTGTTCGGCCCAATGCCACCCCAAGAGTAAGCGTATCCGAGCTTGCTATAGGCACGCGAAACAACGGAACCGCCGTCAACGGACTGGCTCGGTGCGGAAGGCGTCGGAGCCGGAGCCGGAGCCGGAGCGGGCGTCGGGGGCTGCGGAGTGGGAGCGGGCGCGGGCGTGTTTCCGCCGCCGTCGTTGGTCGTACCGCCACCCTTGTTGGTGTTCTCGCTCGTACCGGCGGTGTCGTTGCTCACCGTGGCCTTTTCGGCGGTGCTAGCATTTATGCCAGCCTGCAGCGCGGCGTTGGCCTGGGCCTCAGCAGCAAGCTCGGCCTGCAACTGTGAATCCAGGGAGTTCACGACACTCTGGGCTTCAGCCTGCTGGGCGTTAAGCTCATCGACCTTCTTTTGCGTGGTGGCGACGTTCTTCTCCTGCTCGGCCTGCTTATCGGTGAGCTGCTGCTTAAGCTCCTTGACCTCTTGAATGGTCTGAGCCTGCTTATCGGAAACTTTGCCGTAGTAGAACAGACGGTTGAGCATATCGCTCAGGTCATCGACGCCGGTCAGAACCTGAAGCAGGCTCAGACCGCCGGTTTTGTACTCGCCGGCGACATAGGTCGAGAGCTTGGCCTGACCGTCAGCGATCTCCTGCTGCTTTTGCGTGATCTCGCCAGCAGTCTGATCGAGCGCCTGCGTCTGCGTGGCGAGCTCATCGTAAATCTGCTGGGTTTGGGTACCGATCTGCTCGAGCTTCGTTCGAGCAGCGGCAAGGTCGGATGCGGTATCGGCGTAGGCAGGAGCCGCGAGGCCCAAGCCCAAAACACAAGCGAGGGTTGCCGTAGCAGCGCAGCGTGCCATGTTTTTGTGCGTGTTTGCTGTGCGCATGTAGCTTCCTTTCCAGTAACTAAGGGTAACGGCTAGTCCACCGTCACCAGGCTAAAGAGCTCCACATCGCCATCAGACGGCGTGAGCTTCTCGCGCGGGTTGAGAAACGCAAGCTCAAGGATACAACCGTAACCGACAAGCTTTGCGCCCATATCTCGCACCAGTTTACCTGTTGCCTCGACGGTTCCGCCCGTCGCGACCAAGTCATCCAGAATCAACACGGTATCTTTAGAGCTGATAGCGTCGGCATGGATCTCAATGGAATCCGTTCCGTATTCGAGCTCATAGCTTTGGCTCACGGTCTCGCGCGGCAGCTTGCCCGGTTTACGTGCGGGAACAAAGCCGGCGCCAAGGGCTACAGCCACCGGTACGCCAACCATAAAGCCTCGAGCCTCTGGGCCCACGACCTTGGTGATTCCCATGCCGGCAAAGTGCTCGGCGAGGGCATCGGTCATGGCTTTGAGCGCCTCGGGATTGCCAAAGAGCGGCGTGATGTCTTTAAAGATGACTCCGGGCTCGGGATAGTCGGGGATGTCGACGATTTGAGATTCGAAGTCGTACATTGCATGACCTTTCAATGGGTTGCCGGATAAGCGGCAGCTGTTATTTGCCCGCGGTGGCGGTGCCGGTTTGCGAAGGGGCGACGACCTTGAGCGGCTTTACGAGAGAATCCTCGTGCGAAGCCGGCGCGACAGTTTCTTCGTTTTTGGCCTTGGTGGACTCGGAGCGAGCGATTTCCTCATCGAGTGCATCGATGTCGGCGTCCTCGACCACGGCGTTGAGCGACTCAAAAACGCGGTTCTTGAGCAGCGCAGTGTGCACACCCTCCGTCAGGTCGTGAAGCTTCTTAAACGCACGCTCGAGCTTGGCGTCGCGCTCGTCATCGGAGGTATCCATTCCGAGCATGCTCACGAGCACCTGCTCAAACATCGAGGATTCGCGGTTGGCGGAAGACACGTACTGACGCAGGTTGCGCGGCTCGATATGGAAGCGTGACAGCTCGGAGCAGTAGCGGATGATCGGAAAATCGCGACCATCGACGAGCTCACGGTTCTGCGGACTCTTGATGATGCGAATGAGGTCGTTCTCGGCGAGCGAGCGGATAAACGAGATCTCGACGCCCAGCATATCGGGAATGGTCTCGATGGGATGCAGCTTTTGTTTGGTCTCCTTGGGCTCCGTCTTAAGCGGAACATCGGACAGCAAGCCCACCTCGTAGGCGAGCGTTGACAGGTCCGTGGCGTTTTCCAAGCGCTGCTTAATCACGTTGAGCGGCATGTAGCGGGTCTTCTGCAAGTGCAGGATGACCTCCAGGCGATCAACGTCCTCCTTAGAGTACTGACGGTATCCCTTAGGCGTACGATGAGGGGTAATGAGCCCCTCATCTTCTAGAAATCTAATTTTTGAGTTCGAAAGATCGGGGTATGCGCCTCGAAGTAGGTTGACGACTTGGCCGATACTCAGATAGTTGCGTTCGGCCATGCCCTACTCACCGGTTTCGATGCGCTCCGGCGTGCTCTCGTGATAGATGAGCGTAAACGTACCGATCTGGACGGAAGAACCGTCGTGCAGCGGGGCCGCGTTGACGATGGCACCGTCGACCCAGGTGCCATTGAGCGAACCCAGATCCTCGATGCGAGCGCCGAGGCCCTCACGAATAATGCGCGCGTGGCTGCGCGAAACAGTCATGTCATTGAGGAAGATGCCGTTTGCAGGATCGCGGCCGATGGTGGTCACGTCGTCCTCGAGCTCAAAGGCGGCACCGGTCTGCGGACCCTTGACGATGGACAGAACGGGGGCGGTGATGCGCACGTTGGCCATGAGGTCGGGAACGGTGACGTCGCTTGAAGGCACGCGGAATACACAGGTAGCGTCAGCAGTCTTATCATTGTGAGGCATATTGTTAACCATGTTGTCCATGACAACCCCTAACTTATCGCGGACGTGCCGCAAATAATGAACCGTACGTAATCATACCCCAACGAATCAGTCTTCGATTTCAGGGTTCAGAAAGTCGATGTCCTCGTCCTCGGGATGCGTGAGAGCTTGTTTAATGGCCGCTCCGCCCTTAATGGAGTAGATGACAGCTGTGAGCATGGAGAAGATCACGCCGCCGTACACAAAGAAGATGCCGAGAGGCACCGAGCTTCCGTTGAGGCCCGGGAAGGCCGTAAGGGTTGAAGGTAAAAGATGCAGGCCGTCAATAACGGGGAACCCGAGCAGCATGAGCGAGAAGCCGGTCATGAGCAGTGCAGTGGCAATCTTTCCGGGAAAGACGACATCGATGGGGCGACGGTGATAATGACGCACAATAAGCGTGCCGATGCCCAGATAGATGTCGCGGCCAATAATGAGCACGCAGACCCAGATGGGCAGCTCTCCGCGGACCACCAGCCCAAGTACGCCGGTGAACAGCAGCGCACGGTCGCAGATGGGATCCATGACCTTGCCGAGCCACGAGACCGTCTTGGTCATGCGGGCGATCTGACCGTCCATCCAGTCGGTAGAGGCGGCAACGGCGTAGATAACGATGGCGATGACGCGGTTGTTATCCGTCACAAACAGGTACAGAAATACCAGGGTGAGGATCAGGCGCGTAAAGGTGATGAAATTGGAGATCGTAAAGATCTTATTCGACGGGTAATCGGAAGTGCCGATAAGCTCCTTTTTGATCTTCTTTTTGATGCCCACAGGACTCCCCCGCTGGTTAACGACAAAACTTTCGCTACTATACCCGTTCCGGCGATGTCTATCCAGCGTAAGCATAGAGAGTCCAGACATGAGGAAGGCGCTTTTGGGCGGCGTTGGATTTCACATTCGTGTACATCAGCCTCCAAACATGCCGAAAAATGTCGGTTTTGGAGGGTGATGTACACGTTTTGATTCGGTGATTACATCGATCGGGAAAGTTGTTGCCTTAAGCAAATTAATCATGATGTGCGGGTCGAGAAGGGTTGGCGCCAAAAGAACCCAACGGCCGTTATGGCTTCGTTAGAAACGCGCCCCACCATGGATGGTGAACCCGAAAGGTAAGGCGCGCGGGCACGGTGACTCGGCCCGCGCTCCCGGAAGAGAAAGGATAAACCCATGGGTTACATGCTCGAGACGCGTGGGCTCACCAAGCGCTTCGGCCGCGGCGACCAGGCGCAGGACGCCGTGGCCGATGTGAGCCTTCATATCCGCGAGGGCGAGGTGTACGGGCTGCTCGGCCCCAACGGCGCCGGCAAGTCGACAACGCTCAAGATGATCTGCGGGATGCTGCGGCCGACGGCCGGGGAGATCCTCTTTGCCGGGCACGCCTGGCGCCGCGAGGACCTCTACGCAATCGGCAGCCTCATCGAGGAGGCGCCGCTCTACCCCAACCTCACCGCGCGCGAGAACCTGCGCGTGCGCACCACGCTGCTGGGCCTTCCCGAGAGCCGCATAGATGAGGTGCTCGCCGCCGTGGACCTCGCGGACACCGGGAAGAAGCGCGCCGGGCGCTTCTCGATGGGCATGCGGCAGCGCCTGGGGCTCGCGCTGGCGCTGATCGCCCGGCCACGCCTGCTCGTGCTCGACGAGCCCACCAACGGCCTCGACCCCATCGGCATCGAGGAGCTGCGCGACCAGATCCGCGGCTTCGCGGCGGCGGGTACGACGGTGATCGTTTCGAGCCACATCCTCTCCGAGGTGCAGCAGATGGCGGACACCATCGGCATCATCTGCGGGGGGCGCCTCGCCTACGAGGATGCGCTTCGGCCCGGGCAGGACCTCGAGGAACTCTTCATGAGCTTCTGCCGGGAAGGGCGACGAGCGCGCGGGGAGGTGGCGGCATGACGGGCGAGAAAGGCGGCCTGCTCGCGGCCCTGCGCGCCGAGGCCCTGAAGTCGCGCCACGCGGCACCGGTTCGCCTGGCCGTGCTCATGGCGCTGCCGATGCCGCTGCTCGGCGCGATGCCCTACCGGGGCGTGCAGATCTTCAGCGCGTGGAACTACTGGTACGCGCTCTTCCTGCCCGTGTCTCTCTCGCTCGTGGTGGCGTGCGTCGCGCGGGCGGACGCGCGCACGCGGATGCGGGGGCTTCTGGGCCTGGGCTTCCCGCTCGGGCGCGCCTGGTGGGCCAAGGCGCTCTGGTGCCTCGCGCTCTGCACGCTCTCGAACCTCGTGGTCTTCGGCATCTACCTCGCGGGATCGGCGTTCTCCTCGCAGGGCCTCACGGCCGCGGGCACGCTCACGATGCTCCTCTGCGCGCTCGTCAACACGGTGACCGCGGCGTGGATGATCCCCGCAGGGCTCTTCCTCACGGCGCGGTTCGGCATGCTCGCGGGCATCTTCTGCCCGCTCGCCGCGCAGCTCGTGGGTGGGTTCGCCTGGTCGTTGGTGCCGCTGCCGCAGCTCTTTCCGCCGTCGGCGAGCATGGTCATCCCCACGAGCTTCATCCCCGTGCTGCCGAGCGGCGAGCCACTCGCGGCGGACATGGCGCTCGGCGGGGCGCTCGCGGCGGATGGCATGCTCACGCTGGCGGGCCTTGCGGTCTGCGCGCTCGCGTTCGCCGCGCTCACGGCGGCGGGCGCGGCCTGGTTCGCGCGCTCCGAGGAGCGGTGATGGCCATGACACGACTCTCCGACCCGACGCCGCGCATGACTCTCCCGCGGGCCCTGCTCTCCGAGGCCCTGCGCCTGGTGCGCTCCCCGCTCACGGCGGTGCACCTCGTCTGCGGGCTGGCAGCCGGTCTTGCCTGCGGCGAGTACTTCTCCGTAGCCCGATGGGACCCGGCGCTGGGCGCGGACGCCTACGTCCAGTTCCTCGGCGCCCTCATGCCGCTCATGTCCGCCATCGTCTGCGGGCTCGCCGTGGACGACGAGCGCGCTGGCCGTGGCGCTCGGCGTGTTCGGGGCCGTGCTCGCCGTTGCCGGGCGCCTGCCGCTCGGGCCCGTTCCGCTTGCGGCCGCCTGGGCGGGCATCGTGCTGGGCAGCCTACCCCTCTACGCGCTGGGGCTCGGCGTGGCCCTGCGCCTCGGCCGCAACGCCGCCATCGGCGCCGGCGCGGCGGGGGTGCTCCTCGCGTTCTTCTCGGTGGGCGGACTTGCGCACGGCCTCATGACCGGTGAGCTCACCGGTGCCCTGGCGACGCCCCTGAGCTGGGTGCCGCTCGCCTGGCCCGCGCGCCTAGGTTCGCTCGGGGTGGAGGCCTTCATCGACGCCGCACGCGCGGCGGGCCCACTCCTCACGACTGCGCTCGCTGGCCTCGCGCTCACCCTGGCAGCCGCCGCCGTCCTTCTCGCCTGGTTCTGCCGCTTCGAGGACGGGAGGGCAGATGCGTAGGAGGCCGCTCGCCGCCATGCTCGTCCTCCTCTCCGCAGCGCTCGTCCTGGGCGGGAATGCCCTGCTCGACGCTGCGGACGACAGGGGCAATGTCCGAGAGCTCCAGCTCATCTTCTTCGGGCGGGAGTCGGACGGCGAGGGCTGGCTCGAGATCGAGGCGCGCGGCGGCTCGGGCGTGCGCTACCACGCGTGCGACGCGGCCGAGGCGCCCGCGGCTGCGCGCTGGGCTCTGGACCGCTGAGTGCGGCGCTAGTACAATTCCGACGAGAGTTTCAGGAGGTCGAACATGGCGAGGATACTGGCAGTGGATGATGAACGGGCGATCCTCGACGCGCTCGCGCGCGTCCTCGGCCGCGACGGCCATGAGGTCGTCAGGGCGGCCGACCCGACGACAGTCCCGGGGATGGACCTCTCGCGCTTCGACCTCGTGCTCTGCGACGTCATGATGCCGGGGCTCGACGGCTTCGAGCTCGTGCGGCAGATCCGCCCGGACTTCGACGGGCCCATCGTCTTCCTGACCGCGCGCGTGGCCGAGGAGGACGCCGTGGCCGCCTACGGCCTGGGCGCCGACGACTACGTCCGCAAGCCCTTCGGGGCCGCGGAACTGCGCGCCAAGGTCGCGGCCCATCTACGCCGTGAGCGCCGGCCGCGCTCGCACGCCCTCTCCTTCGGGGAGGTGCGGATCGACCTCGGGGCGCGCGACCTCGCCGTGGGCGGCGAGACCGTGCCGCTCACTCCCACCGAGTACGCCATCTGCGAGTACCTCGCGCGCCACCCCGGGCAGGTCATGAGCCGCGCGCAGATACGCGAGGCGGTGCTCGGCTGGGAGAGAGACGCCGACGACGCGGCCATATCCATGCAGGTCAGCCGCGCCCGGAGGAAACTCTCCGAGGCCGGCGCCGACCCGATCGCGACCGTCTGGGGGATGGGGTACAAGTGGCAGCTCTGAGGACCGGGGCGCGAGGTCGCCGAGGCATGCCGCTCTCCTTCGTCATCGCGCGCTACTTCGCCTACGCGTTCGCGGCGGTCGCCACGGCGTGGCTCGCCTCGTTCATGGCGCTCTCTGCGGCGATCAACGCGGGCTTCGTCTACGAGGCTAGCTGGGGGCCGGCCAATGCGCGCGAGGTCGCGGAGGGCCTGGCACGCGACGGCGTCTGCGGGCAGCAGGACGTGCCGACGGCCTACCGCTACCTCATCCTAAACAAGGACGGATACGTGCTGATGACAGACCTCGAGGGCACGCGGCTCGAGGATGCGACGGAAATGGCCAGTACGGCACTCGCCGCGGATCCGGGCACAGTGGAGATCGAGGGCGGGGGCTCGGGCCTCACCTACGCTGCGTTCCCGCTCAAGGGCGGCGGGGCCTGCGCACTCGTCAGCGAGTACCTGCCGCAGTGGGTCTCGCGCGATCTCGCCAGCCTGCTTCCCAACCCGCAGAACCTCATGCTCGTCGGCGCCGCTGTGGGAAGCGCGCTCGCGCTCGCGCTCGTGGCGCGCCGTGCGAGCCGCGTGATCTCGCGCAAGATGGCGCCGCTCGCGGAGGCGGCGGGGCGCGTTGGCGCGGGGGAGCTCGACTTCGCGGTCGGCAGCACCAACGTGCGCGAGGTGAACGACGTCCTCGCCGCGATGGACGCCATGCGGGCCTCCCTCGCCGAGTCGCTCGAGGCCCGCTGGGCTGCGGAGCGGGGGCAGCGCGAGCAGATGGCGTCGCTCGCTCACGACCTCAAGACGCCGCTCACCGTGCTGCGCGCCAACGCCGACTTCGTGGCGGAGGAGCTGGAAGACGAGAATGACAGCGACCTCTCGGCCGCCGCGCGCGACATAGCCGGCGGTGTCGAAAGGCTCGACGGCTACGTGCGCCTGCTCATCGAGGCCTCGCGCGGGTCCGGCGGGGCGGAGAGGGCCCCCATGCGGCCGGCCGAGCTCTGCGAACAGGTCCTCGCCGAGGCCGCCCAGATCGCCCGGGCGCGAGGCGTGACGCTCGACGCGGCCACGGGCCCCGCTGTCGCGGGCGCGCCCGAGGCCCCGCTCGACCGAACCGCCCTGGCGCGAGCCGCCGCGAACCTCGTGGCCAACGCCGCCGAGCACGCGCGCTCGCGCGTGGCGGTCTCCTGCGACGTCGCGGGCGGACACCTCGTCATCGAGGTGGCCGACGACGGACCGGGCTTCTCTCCCGCCGCCCTCGAACGCGGCTGCGAGCGCCTCTTCACAGACGACTCGTCCCGCTCCTCGCGCGACGGAGGCCGCCACTACGGGCTCGGCCTCCATGTCGCCTCCGAGGCCGCGAGCGCCCACGGGGGCTCCGTCTCGCTCGCCAACAGCCCCTCGGGCGGCGCGGTGGTCACCATCGCGGTCCCCCTGTGCGGGATCTGACGACTTCCTCGATGTCTACCTCGACTGCGATATGTCGCTCGCCGAGGCCGCGACGAGATGGTGTTGCGTCTGCTCCGCTTGGTGCTTCTAGCTCAAATTTGATCTGATGTAAGGCCCGTGCAATCCTGCATGGGCCGTTCTTTTGGCAATTGCTCGACCGATTCGTGGCTTGAAACACAAATTATCGAGTTAAGGAGACATGGGGTCACACAGCGGCTCTCAGAGCGCCCGCCGCACTCCCCCGCCATTACCCTGCGGCGTCCTCGTATAGAGCCCATCCTCCTTGGCGTTTCGTTGCAACACCCCACTCGTCCACCGTTTAAGTGAACTGCTGGAATAAAGACAGCGACACGCCTGTTCGTTACAGTTGCTATATCTGTGTAAATCGTCGCGATAAATACAGCCTGTACTCGGCTGTATACCAACTACGCGTATGTAGATTCATATCGCGTTAATAAATCGGCTCAAGCGTGTGCAAAACGCGCAAGTAACCGCAAAAGGCGATTATCGCTCAGGTAGTTTTTTGGCACCCTGTTGCTTAATCAAAATTAAGCAATTGCTTAAAACAAAAAAGATCAGGCACTAGGTGCCTGACCTGCAAACTTCTGGTCGGGACGACTGGATTCGAACCAGCGACCCCTTGACCCCCAGTCAAGTGCGCTACCAAGCTGCGCCACGTCCCGAAGCTTTTGTTTGTTGCTCTGCTCTCGCTCGCAACAGGGAGTATATTAACCCGAAACTTTGTCCTTGTGCAAGAACTTTTTTACAAATTTTGAAGCAAGTCCAAAATTGCATCTGCGAGCTGGGGTTTTGTTAGTACGGGAAGTTCTTGCGTGCCCGCTGTGCTCACGATCCAAGCTTTGTTGGTATCGGTTCCAAAGCCCGAATCGGCGCGCGAAACATCGTTGGCGATAATGGCATCGCAACCCTTACGCGCGAGTTTGCGCTGCGCGTACTCCACGACGTTATCGGTCTCGGCCGCAAAGCCGATCACGCACCGCTCCCCCTTTTGGCGTGAGAGCTCGGCCAAGATGTCAACGGTCTCGACGAGATCGATTCGATCCAGGCGCTCGTTGGCCTTTTTGAGCTTGTGGTCCGCCGGGGCCGCAGGTATGTAGTCGGCGACGGCAGCTGCGCAAATGGCCGCGTCGGCCGTCTGGAAGGCGCTCAGCGCCGCCTGGAGCATTTCTGCGGCGGTCTGTACGTGCACACACTCCACACCGCGAGGAACGTCGAGCGATGTCGGTCCCAGCACGAGCGTGACGGCGGCACCGCGGCGTGCGGCCTCCCCCGCCAGAGCGATACCCATCTTGCCTGATGAACGGTTGCCGATAAAACGCACGGGGTCGATCGGCTCGTGCGTGGGGCCGGCGGTAATCACGATGCGCTTGCCCGCCAGGTCTTGCGGCACGGGATTGAGCACCCTGCAGACGGCCTCGACGATGTCCTCGGGCTCGCTCATACGGCCCGTGTCCACGTCGCCGCAGGCAAGGTAGCCGCTTCCCGGACCCACCACATGTACGCCGCGGTCACGCAGCATGGCCATGTTGGCCTGCGTCGCCGGCGCCTTCCACATGCCGTTGTTCATAGCAGGTGCGATCACGATCGGTCGCGGCGTGGCAAGCAGTGTGGTAGAAATAAGGTCATCGGCGATGCCATTGGCCATCTTGGCGATGATATTGGCCGTCGCGGGCGCCACGACCACCAGATCGGGCTCCTGCGCCAGCGAAATGTGGTGGATGGGGTCGGAGGGATCGTCGAATAGGCCCACGGCAACTGGCTCGTTGGTGAGCGCACGGAAGGTGAGCGGGCCCACAAACTCGGTGGCATGCTCGCTCATAACGGCCTTGACGCGCGCGCCGCGCTTTTGCAGCAGGCGCACGATATTGCACGACTTATAGGCGGCGATCCCGCCGGTAATGCCCAGCAGGATCGTTTTTCCCTCAAGTTGCATTGAATTGTTGGATGTCGCCGTCATCGCTAGGCTTCCTTGCTAGGGAGCACGAGCAGGCGGTGGCAGTACGGGCAGTGCGTAATCTCACTGCCGTCGTGGTTGAGGTCGCTCATGGACGATGCCTGCAGCGCGGTGTGGCAGACCGTGGGGATGTTGCCCTTGATGGTCTCGACGGCCAGGCCGCGGAACTGCTTGAGCAGGCGCTCGTAGTCGCTGAGCACGTCGGTGGGCAGCGTAGCGGCCAGCGCGGTGCGCTCCTTGGTGGCGGCTTCGATCTGAGCCTGCAGGTCGGCAGCCTTGGCGCGGGCGGCCTTGGTATCGGCCTTCACGCCCTCTTCGAACTTGGCGATGATTGCCTGCGCGCGGGTCTCGCGGTCGAGCGCCTCTTTGTGGGCGACAACGACGTCCTTGCGGGTGTGCTCAATCTTGTCCAGACGCTTGGCCAGGGTGGCGAGCTCGTTCTCCAGGTCCTGAACCTCGCGATAGTCAGAGCCGTCGACGTGGCGCTTCTTGGCGGCCTCGATGGCGTTGTTGGTCTGAATCTCGGTGGTGTTGAGATCGTCGAGCTCAATGTCCAGGTCCTTGCGTTGGGCGTAGAGCTTGGTCATCTCGGACTTGAGCTTTACATAGGTCTTGCGCTTGGAAGCGAGCTCCTTGAGCTCCGGCATATTGGCAAGTTCGCTCTTGTTGCGGGCGAGCTCCAAATCGATCTGTTGCAGCTTGAGTAGCGTAGCGCCGGCGCTCATAAGTTCTCTCCTTTTGTCACAGTCCACCATTGGCAAGGGTTCAGTATTTTAATCGCATGACGGGGGTCGGCCCCGGCGTCAACTGCAGAGTTCATCAATATATCAACGAACGGCTCCTCGGAGCGGTCGTGGCCGAGCAAGATCACCGGCAGCCCGCGCAAGGCAAGGTCTTGCGCCACGTGGTAGCCCGCCTCGCCCGTCACGATGACATCCGCACCGGCGGCGATGGCAAGCTCGCCAAAGTCACCCAGCGAACCGCCCAAAATTGCGATGGTGCGGCACGGGTGATCGGCCTCGCCCCACACGCGCGGGTCGCTGCCAAACGCCGCTGCGGCGCGTGCGGCAAGGTTGCGCAGGCTGCAGGGGTCGTGGAGGGTCGCGAGTGCGCCCAGTCCGCAGGCCTCGGGGTCGTCCACGTGCTCCAACGAGCTTGCGGGCGCGGCGTCCAAAAGCCTACTTAGGCAGATACGTGCCTCGTGCGAGCGGTCCAGGTTGGTGTGGAGCGAGATAATGCTCACGCCGCAACGGGCTGCCTCGTAGAGCGCCGCGCTGCATTGGGGGCGCGTCGCGCCGGGCGGGCAAAACGCCTCGGGCGCCTTGATATAGATGGGATGATGCGTCAGCAGCACGTTGGCTCCGGCCTCCTGGGCGCGGTGCACATTGGCTTCGGTCGCATCGAGTGCGCAGGCAACACCGGTAATCTCCGCGGCAGGGTCGCCGACGGAGAGTCCTACATGGTCCCAACTCTCGGCATTGGTCTTGGGATAGCGTGCCAGCAGCGCGCGCTCAAGCTCGGCGACGATCATACGGCACCCACGATCGAGAGCAGCGTTTGGGCGAACTCGTCCAGATCGCTCGGATTTACGCGGTCATCAAAGGAAATGCGCAGTGCTCCCAATGCCTGCTCGCGACCGATGCCCATCGCGCTCAAAACGTGGCTGGGGTCCATACTACCGCTCGAGCATGCCGAGCCTGCCGATACCTCAAAGCCGGCGGCGTCGAGCTTGATGATGAGCTCCTCGGAGTCCATGCCGTCAATGTAGATCGAAACCATACCCGGCAGACGATCGGCCTGCGCGTAGTCGCCCATCGTGGCGTGAATGCGAGGATGGGTCGTAAGCGTGGCATAGAGCTTGTCGGAAAGGGTTTGCAGCGTCGCACGCTCCTGGGCCACATGGGGCGCCAGCGTGCGGGCGGCAGCGGCAAAAGCCAGCTGTGTACGCAGGTCCTGCGTGCCCGCGCGACGTCCGGCTTCCTGTCCACCGCCAAAAATGCGGGGGCGCAGTGGCGTGCGGGTCTTAAGGTAGAGAGCGCCGGAAGCCACGGGGCCGCCGATCTTGTGCGCGGCAACGGTCATAGCGTCGACGCCCAGCTCGGTGACATCGAGCGGAATATGCAAGTAGCCCTGGATGGCATCGGTGTGGAACAGGGCGCCTGCGGTATGCGCGGCCGAGGCAAGCTCGCGGATAGGTTGTACCACGCCGGTCTCGTTGTTGGCGGCCATGATGCTTACGAGCGCCACGTCGTCGCCGAGCAGCTCGATGAGCGCGGCAGGTTCAATGTAGCCCGCACGGCAGGGTTGCACCAGATCGACGGTAAAGCCGGCGGCGCGCAGCAGCGGCAGGTTGTCCAGAATCGAATCGTGCTCGATGGCAGATACGATCACACGGTTACGCTTGCGATCGCGCTGACGAGCGCCCTCGGCAAGACCGAGCAGCGCCAGCTGGTTGGCCTCGGTGCCGCCGTTGGTAAGGATGATCTCGGACGGGCGAACGCATGCGCCAAAGCTGCGGGCGATCTCGCGACGGGCGACTTCCAGGCGTGCGGCGGCCTTGCGGCCAAGTGAGTGCAGCGAGTTGGGGTTGACGCCGGCGAGCTCGCTATCATCGTACTCACGCTGCGCAAGGAGCGCCTCGGCGCGCATGGGCGTCGAGGCGGCATAGTCAAGATTCACGGGTATGCGGTTTTGACCTGCGGTCATAAGGGTTTATGCCTCCTGTGCGGCCTCATTGCCCAGCTTCTGCAGCAGCGCAACCTCGGCGGCGGGATCTTCGGACTTAAAAACGGCGGAGCCGGCTACGAGCACGTTGGCGCCGGCCTTGACGACCTCGGCGATGTTCTTGGAAGAAATACCGCCATCGACCTCGATCAGGGGCGACACGCTGTGACGCTCACACATGGCCGTAAGCTCGTGCAGCTTAGGCAGCGTGCCCGGGATAAAGCTCTGGCCGCCAAAGCCCGGGTTCACACTCATGAGCAGCACCATATCGACGACGTCGATGATGCTCTCGAGCACGCACACGGGGGTGGCGGGGTTGAGCACCACGCCGGCCTTGACGCCGCGCTGCTGCAGATGCGTGAGCGTGCGGTGCAGGTGCGTGGAAGCCTCGTAGTGCACGGTGATCATGTCGGCACCGGCGTCGGCGTACCAATCGACCGTCTCGTCGGGGTTCGACACCATCAGGTGCGCGTCGACCGGCACGTCGGTGGAGCGCTTGACGGCCTTGAGGATGTCAACGCCAAAGGTGAGGTTGCCGGTAAAGTGGCCGTCCATGACGTCGAAGTGCACGTAGTCGGCACCGGCGATCTTGTCGAGTTCGCCCTTGAGGTTGGCCATGTCGGCCGAGAGGACGGACGGAGCGATTTTAATGGAACCCATGGTAGTAGCCTTTCTGCACTAGTCGGTGAGTCCGTAGAACTCTTGGGAGGGTACGCGGTCGGTAAGAATCTCGAGCGCCCTATCCAACGTAACACCGTTGTAGAGCGTTTGCTCCACGGCAAAGGTGAGCGGAATGTCTACGCCCAGTGAACGGGCAAGCTCACTGACGCTGCGGGCCGCGACGGCGCCCTCGACCACCATATGCGTACGTGCCTGGTACTCGTCGAGCGAGACGCCGTGGGCAAACTCGTAGCCAAAGGTGCGGTTGCGCGAATGCTCGGAGGTGCAGGTGGCAATGAGGTCACCCATGCCGGCAAGACCCATGCAGGTCATGGCTTGACCGCCGCGGGCGTGCACCAGACGGCTGATCTCGGCCAGGCCGCGCGTCATGATAAGGGCAAGCGTGTTGTCGCCCGCACCAGAACCGGCGGAAATGCCGCACACGATGGCGATGACGTTTTTCATGGCGCCGCAAACCTCGACGCCGATCATGTCCTGCGACAGGTAGATGCGGAAGGCCGTGGATAGGAGCAGGTCCTTAAAGGTCTCCCCTACCTGCGGATCTTTGCTGGCGATGACGGCGGCAGAAAGCCCGCCGCGGCAGATCTCCTCGGCATGGTTGGGGCCCGAGAGCGCCGCGACACGCGACTCGTTGCCGATCTCACTGGCGATGACCTCGCTCATAAGCAGGCCGGATTCGGGCTCAATACCCTTGGTGAGGCAGAGTGTCGGGGTGTCGGCGGCGATGAAGGGTGCTGCCTGATGGCATACGCTGCGCAGGTGTGTGGAGGGCACGGCAAAGATGATCGCGTCGGCACCGTTGAGCGCCTGGGCGAGCTCAGTCGTTGCTACCACATTGTCCGGTAGCTCGTATCCCACCAGATAGCGCGGGTTGCGGTGCTCGCCGTTGATGCCGGCGGCCGTCTGCTCGCTATGGGCCCACATGGTCACGCGCTCGGCTCGCGCGGCGGCAAGGCCGGCGACGGCGGTTCCCCAGGAGCCAGAGCCAATCAGCGCAACATTCATGACTCTCTCCTACTTATCGTCGGGCTCGGTGACGCGCTTGGTAAACGAGAGCTTGGACTCCTTACCGCACGTGAGCTTTTTGATGTTCGCGCGATGGGCCCACACCACGGTGATGCCGATCATCGCCATGCAAAACTTGAGACCTAGGCTGCTGTACGGAAAGACCGCACAAGCGGCGATGGGAAGGCCGATGGCGGCGGCAAGCGAGCCCACCGACACGTACTTGGTAATGGCGACGGCTACGATAAACATGCCCAGCAGCGACAGGCCAATGGGCCAGTACCAGGCAAGGATAACGCCCAGACCGACCGCGATGCCCTTGCCGCCGTGGAAGTTGAGGTAGGGCGAGAAGATGTGGCCCCATACCGCTGCCAGGCAGATGACACCGAGCATCCAGTCACCGGGGGCTCCAGGCGCCATGATGTTCGGCGGAAAACCATAGCCTAGATCGGCGATGAGCGGGCGGGCGATAAGGACGCAGATGGCGCCCTTAAGGCAGTCAAGCAGCAGCGTGAGTGCAGCGACCTTGGGGCCGGCCACGCGCAGCGCATTGGTGGTGCCGATGTTGCCGGAGCCCGCCTTGCGAATGTCCGTGTGGTTGAACACGCGGCCCAGGATCAGGCCAAACGGAATCGCTCCGATAAAGAACGAGACCACGGCGCAGATGGCGGTCAGCAGAATCGGATTATGCATCCTTTTGCTCCTTCTTCCTAAAGAAGAGTCGAATGGGCGTGCCGGCAAAATCGAAGGTCGAGCGCATGCGGTTCTCCACGTAGCGCTGGTAGGTGTCGTTGACCAGGTCGCTGTGGTTGACGAAGAACGTAAACGTCGGCGGGTTGATGCCCGTCTGAGTCACGTAGTGCATGCGCAGGCGGCGCTTGCCGTCCACCACGGTGTGGCCGAACTCGCGCAGGTCGGTGAGGAAGGTGTTGAGGCGCGAGGTAGTGATCTTTTGCGAGCGCGTCTTCTCAGCGGCGTCGACCATCGCCCAGATCTTCTCGACGCTGCGGCCAGTGAGGGCAGAGATGCGCAGGTACTGGGCCCAGGGAGCCATGACGCCCAGACGGCGGTCGACGGTCTCCATGCAGGCCTCGCGCTTGCGGTCGTCATCGAGCAGGTCCCACTTGTTGAGCAGCACCACGATGGCGCAGCCACGCTCGATGGCCAAGCCCATGACCTTCTGGTCCTGTTCGGTAACGCCCACGGAGGCGTCGACGACGAACAGCGCCACGTCGGCGCGGTCGATGGCGCGCAGGCCGCGGACCATCGAGTAGTACTCGATGTTCTCGTACACGGTGCTCTTCTTGCGAATACCCGCGGTGTCGACCATGCGGTAGTGCTTGCCGTTGCGCTCCACGACGGTATCGATGGCGTCGCGCGTCGTGCCGGCAATGTTGGACACGATAGAACGGTCGGCGCCCAGAATGCGGTTGAACAGCGACGACTTACCGGCATTGGGGCGGCCGATGATAGCGACGTTCAGCGCATCAGGGAACTCATCGGCGACCTCGTCCTCTTCCTCCGGAAGCAGGGCCACGATGTCGTCGAGCAGGTCGCCCGTGCCGTGGCCATGCAGGGCCGAGAGGGGCGTGGGCTCACCGATGCCGAGCGAATAGAACTCCCAGATGCTGTCGTTCTCGCGTTCGGGGTTGTCGAGCTTGTTTACCAGCAGAAAGACCGGCTTGTCGCAGCGCTTGAGCATGCGAGCGACCGACTCGTCCTCCTCGGTGACGCCGGTGCGGCCGTCGACCACAAACAGGATGACGGCGGCTTCCTCGGCGGCGGCGAGTGCCTGGTCGCGGATGGACGTGGCAAAGACATCGTCGCTCTTGAGTGGCTCGATACCGCCCGTGTCGACGATGGTGAACTCACGACCGTTCCAATCGGCCGTGTGATACGAGCGGTCGCGCGTGACGCCGCGGGACTCGTGGACGATGGCGTCCGAGGTCTGGGCCAGGCGGTTAACGAGCGTGGACTTGCCCACGTTGGGGCGTCCGACGACGGCGACGATAGGTTTCATCTGCTCTCCTTTAATGGGTAGGGTCAGTGGAATTAGTAGAGTCGGCAGGCACAATGCCAAGGATGTGCTCCAGGGTATCGAGCAGCTCATGCGGCATGGTCGATACCACATGAACCTCGGCGCCGCGACTGGTAAGGCTTGCGAGTAAATCGTCACGATGATACTCGTCAAGCGTCATGCCGTCAGCGTTGAACATGAGCTTAGGCACAAAGAGCATAACCCCCGACAGGTCTTGGGGCAGCTGCTCCAGAATGTCGCACGCGACGATGAGGCCGGTCACGTCCACGTTGCCGCCAAAGTAGCGGTTCTTGATGGCCGTGACGGTGCCGTCGAGACCATGCGGCGACTCCACAAAGCGTGCCACGGTGTCGCGCGCGCTGGCGCCCGAAAGGCACAGCAGGTGCTGGCTGCGTGCGGCGATGGCCTCGCGGACGCGGGCCAGTCGCTCGGTATCGGCGGCAAGCACGTCGTCGGTCTCGTCTAGATACGAGCGGATCATGCCGATGCCGTCGTAGTACTGCGGGTAACCGTCGTAAAAGTCCGCCTCGGGAGGATCGATGCCGGCGTCCAGATAGAACTCGTCGCTCATCTGGAAGGTGTGGCGGCCAAAGCGCTCGAAGGCACGGTCCTGGTAGGGACGGATCATGGCAATGGTCTCGCGCGCTAGCTCGGGCTTGTCGCTGTAGGACCAGCTAAAACGGTTCTGATGCTTGGTAAAGCCGAGCGGCACGATGCCCAGGCTTGTGATTTGCTCGTGCTCCTCGCAAAAGTGCAGGGTCTTTTCCAGCTCCTCGCCGTCGTTCATGCCGGGGCACAACACGATCTGCGCGTGAATCTCGATGCCGGCGGCCATGATGGTCTCGAGTACGTCCATGCCTCGCTGGGCGTTACGGCCCATCATACGACGGCGGACGTCGGGGCTCACAGCGTGGACCGACACGTTCATGGGACTCATGTTGCGCTGGATGACGTTTTGCACGTCCTCGTCGGTGAGGTTCGTAAGCGTGACAAAGTTGCCTTGCAAAAAGCTTAGGCGATAGTCGTCGTCGCGAATATAGAGCGTGGAGCGGCCGCCCTTGGGGAGCATGGTCATAAAGCAGAACACGCAGGCGTTGACGCAGGTACGCATGCCGTCGAAGATGGGGCCATCGAACTCCAAACCCCAATCCTCGCCGGGAAAGCGGTCGAGCTCGACGGGGGTGACGGTGCCGTCGCGCGGATCGAAAACCTCGAGGTCGACGGTATCATCGTCGGCCTCCCAGAGCCACACGATCATATCGGTAAGCTGCTCGCCGTTGACCGTAAGTACGCGCATGCCCGGCTCGATACCCACATCCCATGCGGGCGATTCGGGACGCACGTTCTTTACGAGCGCGCCCTCACCCGGCTCGGGGTCGCGGCTGCGCCCGTAATCGGCCACCTCGGCGGCGTATGCGGGTACGGTCTGGTCCATGATTAGCGGCAAAGCTCCTTGATGCGCGTTACGGCGCGCTCGATGTGTTCTTGCGGGGTTGAGGCTCCGGCGGTGATGCCGATGTGGTGAGCGTCGGTAAACCACGCGGCCAGAAGCTCGGAAGCTTCCTCGATGTGATGCGTGTGCTCGCAGGCGTCTGCGCAAATCTGAGCCAGGCGGCGGGTGTTGCCCGAGTTCTTGCCACCCACGACGACCATGCAATCACAGCGTTTGGCAAGTGATGCGGCTGCCTGCTGGCGCTCGCTCGTGGCGGCGCAGATGGTGTTGATCACGCGCAGCTCCTGCACGCGCGGGGTGATGGCAGCCACGACCTCGGCGAGGTTCTGCGCGGTCTGGGTGGTCTGCACAACCAGGCCCACCTTGCCCTTGAGCGGCAGCGCGTCCGCATCGGCAGCGCAACTCACGACCTGCGCGTTATCACCAGCGTGGCCCAGGATGCCCTCCACCTCGGGATGGCCCGGCTCGCCCACGACGAGTACGCGGTAGCCCTCGCGCACCAGCCGCTCGGCGGCCACGTGGACCTTCTTGACGTAAGGGCAGGTGGCGTCGACGACGTTAAGGCTACGCTTGCGGGCAGCATCGATGACCTGCGGCACCACGCCGTGGGCGCGGATGATTACGGTGCCCGACGCTGCGTCGTCCAGGGTTTCGGCCAAGCCAACGCCTGCCTCAGCGAGCTCGCGCACCACGATGGGGTTATGGATGAGCGGACCCAAGGTATGGACCTGAGTGCACTCCCCTGCCTGCGGCGCGGCGGCCAGCGCCATATCGAGCGCACGCTGTACGCCGTAGCAAGTGCCGGCGTGGGCGGCGATCTCGATGGTAGGCGCGGTTGCCTGGTCGGACGCGGTCGCGGCAGTGTTCGTCACGTTCTCGCTCATGGCTAGAACCTGCCCGGATGCTCGGCGCACAGCTCGTCTCGCATGGCGTAGACGCGGTTCATGGCCTCGGACTCAAACCATTCCAGGCGCTCCGTGCGCTTAAGCCCGGCCGGTGCGTCGGAAAGCGAGACGGCCTTGCCGGCGCGGATCCAGCACTTCTTGGGACGCATGATCTTTTTGCCCGCGGGCGTGATGTCGGACCAGCCGCAGATGGCGAGCGGGTTCACAGGAGCCTTGCCCATCTGAGCGATGAGCGCAAAACCGCCGTGGACCTCGGGCTTGATCTCGCGCGAGCGGATGCGCGTGCCCTCGGGGAAGATCAGAACGTCCTCGCCGCGCTGCAGCGCATGCTGGGCGGCGCGCAGGCACTTCATATCTGCAGTACCACGCTCCACGGGGATGCCGCCTACGCGGCTAAAGGCCCAGCGCACAATCTTGCTCTTGGCGAACTCGGACTTAAAGATGGGGCGAATGCGGCGGCCGCCAAAGAACAACGCCGTCTCCACGGCCAAGAGCTCAGCCATCGAGGTGTGGTTGCAGATGACCACGCTGCCGCGGCCGTCCTGGCGCTCAAACAGCAGATCGGCATCTTCGACCTTCCAACGCCACATGAGCTTGGAGAAGGCCCAAAGGATGGCCATGACTACGACGACGGTGCCGCGAATGAGCGCTGGGAACTCTGCGTAGGGGGCGTTGTAATAGTCCTCGGGCGTCTGCTTAAACAGGCGCATGGGCTACCTCCTTTGGTTGATGAGGTCCTCAATAATGCGGACGACCTCGTCGATGGTATGGGCGGTGGAATCAACGTGCACGGCGTTCTCGGCGGGCACGAGCGGCGCGACCTCGCGGCTGCTGTCAAGCTTGTCGCGCTGCTTAAGGGCGTCGAGAGTCTCGTCGACCTCGGCCTCGAGCTGCTCGGCAGTAAGCGGCTGGGCGTCGTTTTGGTGACGCTGCAGCACGCGGCGGCGGGCGCGCTCGCGCGGGTCGGCGGTCAGGAAGACCTTGACCTGCGCGTTGGGGAACACGACGGTTCCGATGTCGCGACCCTCGGCCACGATATCGCGGTCCTCAGCGGCTCGGCGCTGGTGAATGAGCATGGCGGCGCGCACGCCCGGGTAGGCCGAGACCTTGGATACGTTGGCGTCGACCTGCGGGGTACGAATGGCAGCCGAAGCGTCCTGGCCGTCAATGGTCAGGCGCGTATCCTCGCCGGTGCCGTTGGTAAAGCGAATCTCGATTTGCTTGGCGAGGGCGTCGATGGCCGTCTCGTCGTCCAAATCGATGCCGCGGTCGAGCGCGGCGAAGGTGACGGCGCGATACATGGCGCCCGTGTCGAGCTTGTTAAAGCCCAGCTGGCGGGCGATCTCCTTGGCGATGGTGGATTTGCCGGAACCGGCGGGGCCGTCGATGGCGACGATCATGCAATGCTTCCTTTCGATGGTTGACGTGCTGGTATGGTTCGTGGGCGCTGGGGCACGGCGGGTTGCCTAGCCCGTGTAGCGCTCGCGGTAGGTGTTGCGCTTGGGTGCGGAGCCGTGGCTGCCGTGGTGACGCGTGCGGCTGGCGGGCGTGTCTTGGGGCTTGCCGCCGTTGCGCTTGGCGCTCGCCTGCTTGGGCGGGATGCCGCCGCTTTTGAGGATCTGCACCTCGCGGTCGGTGAGCTCGCGCCACGAGCCCTTGGCCACGTCCTTGAGCTCCAGGCCGGCAAAGTTGCAGCGGTGCAGACGAATCACCGGGTGGTGGATCTTGCTCAGCATGCGCTTGACCTGATTTTTGCGGCCCTCGCGGATAATGACCTCCACGGCTGTGGTGCCGGGCTTCACACCTTGCGGTGCCACGGCCTCGGCCTCGCGTGCGGTGATGATGCGGCAGATAGCCGGCTGGCACAGGCCGTCGTCGAGCTCGATGCCACGGCGGAGCGGCGTAAGATCGTGGTCGGACAGCTGCCCGTCCACGAGTGCCTGGTAGGTCTTGTAGACGTGCTTGCTGGGGTGCAGCAGATCCTGCGACAGGTCGCCGTCGGTAGTAAAGAGCAAAAGGCCCGTGGTGTCGCGGTCCAGGCGGCCCACCGGGAAGAGCCCCGGAAAGCGGTCGCGGGGGACCAGGTCGGCCACGCAAGCACGCTCCTGCGGGTCGCTCATGGTAGTGAGGTAGCCGGTCGGCTTGTAGAGCATCAAGTACACGGCGCCCTGGTTGAGCTTGACGGGCATGCCGTCGACCTCGATATGGTCGCGGTCGACATCGACCTTGGTGCCCAGCTCGGTCGCGACCTGGCCGTTGACGGTCACACGGCCAGCGGTCATCAGGTCCTCCGACCCGCGGCGGCTCGCCACGCCCGCGCGCGCCAAAAAGCGCTGCAGGCGCATGGTGTGCGGATAGACGGGCTGAGCGTCGGTTGCGGGTACTGCGTTGCCCGTGGCGCGCGTCTCCCCTACTTCGTTAGTCCTCGTCATGCATAACCTCCGAGGTCTCGTCGACGACCAGGGTTTCCAAGTCCTCGACCACCTCAACATCTTCAACATCGGTATCGAGCAGTTCGCGCTCTTCGTCCAGGTCCTCGGCCTGCTCCTCGAGCGTGGACTGAATGCTGCGGCCGCTCAGACGCTCGCGGATAAACTGACGCGACTGCTCGTCGGGGGCAAACTGCTCCAGGTCGGGCAGGTCGCGGGCGGAGCGCAGACCGAACTTTTCCAAGAAGGCGTTGGTCGTGCCGTAGATGATGGCCTGACCGCGCTGGGGGTCGCGGCCGAGCTCGCGCACCAGACCTTTGTCCACGAGCGACGCGATGACGCCGTCGGAATTGACGCCGCGGATGCCCTTGACCACCTCGCGCGTCACGGGCTGGTGGTATGCGATGACTGCCAGTGTTTCGAGCGCGGCCTGCGACAGCTTTTGCGTGTCCCAGCTCAGCACGTAGGCCTCGACCACGTCGTGGTAGGCGGGGTGCGTAAACAGGCGCCAGCCGCCGGCGACCTCACGCAGCTGAAAGCCACGGTTGGCCTCCTCGTACTCAACCTTGAGCTCGGCGAGCAGCGATGCGCACTCGCCGGGGGCGATATCCAGTGCGCCGGCGAGCGCGGGCGCACTCACCGGGTCGCTCGACACCAGCAGCAGCGCCTCGAGGGCGCCTTTGAGGCTGTTTGCCTCCAGCGTTGAAAGGGTTGACATGGTTGCTGCTCCTATTCGGTGAGCTCGGGGCCCTCGCCGGGCACGTATGCCTCGGCGCCCTCGACTCGGTTGATGCAGATGGTTCCGAAGATCTCGTCCTGGCTCAGCGTGAGCGAACCGCGCTTTGCGAGCTCTAACATGGCCAGGAAGGTGACGACGAGTTGCTCGGTGGTGGCGTCGCCGTCCAACAGCTCGCGGAAGGTGCAGGTTTGGTGCGCCATGGTAAAGCGGTCGACTGAGGCCACGGTCAGGTCGAGCGGTACGCGATGCGGCGCCACATGCTCGGCCTCCAGCAGGAAGGTCTGGCGCTTGCCATCCAGGTCGGCACAGATAACGGCCAGGCCGCGCAGGGTGATGCCAGCCAGATAGTCGGGCATGAGCCCTAGGAACTCAGGGTCGGGGCCGGCCACACGCGGATGCATACGGCTTTCGGCCTGCATGCGGGCACCGAGGGCCGCAGCCGCGCCTTTAAACTGCTTGTAGGCAATCAGGCGCTGGATCAGGACCTCGCGCAAGGCGTCGCCGTCGAGCGCGCTGAGTTCCTCGAGGTCTTCGTCGAACTCGTCATCGTCGTCATCGACTTTGCGCGGGGCCTCCTGCGGCACCAGAGAGGCGGCCTTGATGTCCAGAAGGGTTGCCGCGACCAGCAGAAAGTCGCTCGCCACGTCCAGGTCCAGCGCCTCGATGCGCTCCACCTCGGCAAGGTACTGCTCGGCCACCTCGCTGATGGAGATGGCGCCGATATCTACTTTTTGGCGGGTTACCAGCTGCAGCAACAGGTCGAACGGCCCGCTGTAGACCTGCGTCGACACGCGATACGACATCTTCGACCTCCTTTGACGGCGCCTTCGCGGCGCGGTTTGGGTGCATGTTGCGACCGTTTTGCGCGGTCGACCTGTAAGTTTACCTTAGATGCCGGCGATTGCGAAGTTGAGCAGCCACTCGGCCAGCGGATACACGGTAACGTCGAAATAGCGGCCGATCACATCAATGCCAGTCCACATGGGCAGCAGGTACAGCACGATGATGAATATGGGCATGGCGTATTGCTGCAGATGGTAGTAGTTGGTGAGCGCCTTGCCTTTGAGGAATGGGACGATGATCGACGAGCCATCGAGCGGCGGGATCGGGATGAGGTTAAAGAACGCGAGCGACAGGTTGACCACGATAAACGTGGCACCGAAGTTCATGATTTGGGACGCCACGGCAAAGGACATGCTGGCGTAGAGGTTGCCGTACGCTGCGTGCATGAGGGCGGCCGCGAGGCACGCGAGTGCGATGTTCGACGCGGGGCCTGCCACGCTCACCAGGACCTCGTCGCGCTTGGGGTGCTTGAGGTTGTTGAGGTAGACGGGCACGGGCTTGGCGAAGGCGAATACCGGGCCGCCGGCCGCGAGCATCAGCAGCGGCAGGATGATGGTGCCAAACGGGTCGATATGGTTGAGCGGATTGAGCGACACGCGGCCGCGCGAACGCGCCGTCTTGTCGCCGAGCGCCCAGGCCGCGGCGGCGTGCGCGCTCTCGTGGATGACAATACCCACGATGACGGCAACGGCGCTGGCGAGCAGGTTCATGAGGTAGCTGCTGGACATGGCACTCCCCTAGCGGACGCGGCGCGAGGCGCGCGTGAGCAGGTAATCGGCCACAAACAGGATGACGGCCACGATGGCGTAATCCAAGCGGAACACGCCGCCAAAGGGCGATGTGATGACGCCGTAGCCGGCGATGGCGCTCGGCAGTGCGCGCGAAAGCTCGACGACGAAGCCCACAATCTGCAACTTGGCGGTGAGGCCGCTAAAGCACAGCAGCACGGTCATCGCGCTCATAAAGATGCCGCAGATGCGACAGGCGATGGCGATGATGCTCATCGCCACGGCAGCGGCCTTACGAGAGTTCACGCGCGGTCTCCTCTTCGATCTGGGTGGAAAGCTCCAGCCATTCGTCCTCGAGCTTGGGTAGCTCTTGCTTAAGGCCGTTATATTCCCCCAGCGCGGCGTTGAACTTGTCTTGATCGGCATAAAGCTCTTCGCTCGCCATCAATTCCATAAGCTCGTCATAGCGGGCGCGCTTTTTGTCGAGCTCCGTCTCGATCTTCTTGAGCTGGTTACGCACGCCCTTGAGCTTTTTGTTGAGCGCAGCGCGGGCTTGGGCCTCGGCGCGCTTTTGCTCCTTGGTCTTTTTGCCCTCGGCAGGCTTGGGGGCGGCGACGGGGGTGTCGGCATGGGCGGCGCTGTCTTTGGTGGACTTGGCCGTGGCCGGCGCGCTCTCCGTGGACGCCTCGGCGGCGGCGCGGGCCGCGAGGTCCTCACGCTTGTAGAGGTAGTAGTCGTAGTCGCCGTCGTAGACCGTGACTTGTCCGTCGCGGATGTCGATGATGCGGTTGGCCACGGCGCGCACCAGGTGCTCGTCGTGGCTGATCAGCACGATGGTGCCGGGGAAATTTTGCAGGGCGTTCTCGAGCATGTCCACCGAGTCGATGTCTAGGTGGTTGGTGGGCTCGTCCAGGCACAGGAGCGCCTCGGGGGCCACGAGCATCTTGGCCAGGGCCAGACGCGCTTTTTCGCCGCCGGAGAGGACGCGAACCTGCTTCTCGATGGAATCGTTGTCGCTAAACAGGAAGGCGCCCAGTAGGCTGCGCTGCTGTGGCACGGTCCACTTGGGCGTGACGGTGTCGATCTCTTGCAGGACGGTGTTGGACTCGGTCATGCCCTCGAGCGCGTGCTGGGCGTAATAGGCCACGCCCACGTTGGTGCCCAGGTCGCGGGTGCCGGTGGTGGGCGGCTCCAGTCCGGCGATGATCTTCATGAGCGTGGACTTGCCGGCCCCGTTGGGGCCGACGAGCGCCACGTGCTCGCCGCGGTAGAGTTTGAGGTCGATGTCGCTGTAGATGTGCTTGTCGCCGTAGGACTTGGAGACTCCCTCCAAGCCCACGACCATGTCGCCGGAGCGTGGCGGATCGGGGAACTTAAAGTCAATGTGCTTGTGGCCCTCGGGCAAGATGACGAGCTCCTTTTTGATCTGCTCGATCTTGCGGATGCGCTCCTGAGCCTGGGCGGCCTTGGTGGGCTTGTAGCGGAACTTGTCGACGAAGACCTGCATGTGGGCGATGTCGCGCTCCTGGGCTGCGCGCTTGGCGCGCATCTGCTCCAGGTTGTCCTCGCGCTGCTTGAGGTAGCTGCTGTAGTTGCCGGTGTAGGTGGTCACGCGGCGGTTCTCGAGCGCGGCGACGTGGTCGACGCAGGCGTCCATAAAGGTGCGGTCGTGGCTGACGATGAGGACGGCGCCGTCGTAGTTGGCGATAAAGCCACGCAGCCACTGGACGCTTTCGAGGTCCAGGTGGTTGGTGGGCTCGTCCAGAAGCAGCAGGTCGGGGTGACGCAGGAAGAGCTTGGCGAGCGCGATGCGCATCTGCCAGCCGCCCGAGAACTCGGAGCATGGGCGCTCAAAGTCAGTGACCTTAAAGCCCAGGCCGGACAGGATCTTGCGGGCGTTGCTCTCGAGCTCGTAGCCGCCCAGGTGCTCAAAGCGGTCCTGGACCTGACCGTACTCGTTGAGGAGTGCGTCGACGTCCTTGCCCCGCTCGGAGAGCTCGGTGATTTGGGCCTGCAGCTCGTTAGCGCGCTCGCCCATGCGGCGGATTTCCTTGGCGGCGGCCATGACCTCGGCGAGGATGGTGGTGTCCTTTTGTTCCAGATTAGTTTCCTGCTCTAGGTAGCCCACCTGGCAGTCCTTTGCGTACTGGACCTGGCCGGAGTCGGGACTGTCGATGCCCATGATGATCTTGAGCATGGTGGTTTTGCCGGCGCCGTTGGGGCCCACGAGCGCGAAGCGCTCGCCGGGGTTGATCTGGAAGGACGCGCCGCTAAAGAGGACGCGTGCGCCGAAGCTTTTTTCGATCTTGTCGACCAGGAGGATCATGGTGCCGCCTTTGACCTTGTGTGCCTATATGAAAAAAGGCCCCAACTTGCGTTGGAGCCTCATTCAATGCTCGGGTGGAGACGAGGGGGATCGAACCCCTGACCTCTTGACTGCCAGTCAAGCGCTCTCCCAGCTGAGCTACGCCCCCGTGCGAAAAAGTACTATACGGGAACTCGGACGGCGATGCAAGGACAATTTTGAAAAAAAACTTTCGCGAGTGCCGGCGCGCTCGGGACCGCGCCAACCCGCGGGGCGCCTGGCCCCCGCACGGCCCGTACGCCGGCCGACTTGGCGCGTGGAACACGACGCACCCCGTTCAACAGGGTTTTCCGTGCGCCTCCAGTCCCATTATCGGGTCCGATTGCGAAGCGCCCCTCCCCAGCGCCCCAGAACCATGCCGGTTTACTACGATAAATCAGAAATGTCCGACCATACACGCCTTTTCGTGCAACTGGCGGGCTACCTACCTGCGGTTTTGCAAACGGAGAACACACGGTGCTCGGGGGGTCGCCGATTCGTCGTAGTAAACCGGCATGGTTTTGAAATGGCATCAGGTTGATTTCACGCAAAAGTGTGTTGGAGCCCTGAATTAAAGGCCTTAACTTATTTAGATCGCTTCTATTCTGCGACGCGCCTAGATTAGCTGTTGTTTAGCATCGGACTTGATCTTGCGTTGTGCGACTTGCTCGTGCATGGTAGTATTTCACAACGTGAAGCGAAGAAATTAGGTCTGAGTTGCCTTTGTTAGAATTGCATTCACCGTTCATAAGGGCTCTTGGCGCAACGGTTAGCGCAGGGGACTCATAATCCCTGGGTTCTGGGTTCGAATCCCGGAGGGCCCACCAGAATCGTTCGAGGCCGGGCATGCTGCCCGGCCTCTTTACATTACGGTGATACTAAATTTTTCCCTACATAGACGTGAAACACTTTTAATCATTCCTCTTTGCAATTTAGGATAGATTTTCGCCAAGCAGCCACTGGGCAAAAGCATATTATTGGCCAATCAAAATGAAAAAAGGCCCCAACTTGCGTTGGAGCCTCATTCAATGCTCGGGTGGAGACGAGGGGGATCGAACCCCTGACCTCTTGACTGCCAGTCAAGCGCTCTCCCAGCTGAGCTACGCCCCCGTGCGTAGAAGTACTATACGGGAACTCCCCCGCCGATGCAAGGACAATTTTGGACAATTTTGCGTCGCGTGGAACGGGCGCGGGGCCGAGAGGACCCACGGTACCCGACATAGTCCGCGGGGCTCGGCATGTCGCCCCAGGTGCCGCCGGCCAGACCAAAGCGATCCGCGGTGCTTCCGGGGACCTGAGCCCTTCCGCACGCCTTCGGACCATTTTCGGAACCGTGCGTAGCTCGCCCAAGCTGGTCGCTTCATAAACGGACCGGTTTACTACGCCGATTCCCGGATTACTGACCTCACGCCTACTTTTGCAAAACGGGCAGGCGATCTACCTGCGGTTTTACGAGCGGCGAATTCGGTGTGCTCAACTACTCCCAATCCAACGTAGTAAACCGGCGTGGTTGTAAAATGGCATTTAATTACTGGCAGCATTTAAAGTATTAAAAATGCTCAGTTGGGCATTATTACTTACCAATATCAAGCCAATTGCACAGAACGTTGGCCCGCAATCTGGTCTCAGCGCATCTCATCGCTTCGGTTTTTGGCTTGTAGCGCAACTCTAATCGCTCACACACACTGTGGATGATGGCATCAAGTTGATCGTGATCATTGAGCATGTCATGGGTTACAAGAAATACGTCGTATCCCATGCTTTGCAATGCTGTCATTCGGGTGGCATCGTGGTCAAGCACGGCGCCCGACCCATGGATAACCTCTCCTTGAAGTTCGATAATCACAGCCTTCATTGTTATTGGATTTACGATGACGATATCGCCGTAACAGATTTTCTGGCCTGCGATTTTCCGAGCTGAATTCGACAGCGGTGTTAAGTCGTTGACGAATATGTTTTTAAACTCCGCTCCGCCGGCACGCCTCGGATGACTTAGCAACATGATTCCAGCAACTTCTAGCGGGGATGCAGCAATACCTATTACCTGCTGTGCGGCTTCGTAGAATTGCTTTCCCCACATCTCGCTTTTAACCTTCGCTGCAAATCTATGCAGTTCTTCTATTTCAATAAGAGGCTTTCTCATCCAGAGCGATGTGCCCTTTCCGCTAGCATTATTTCCGGATCCGTCATCCTGCTGCCCACTTTGATCATTCTCGCTGTCCTTCTGGTGCGCCCGAGCATAGACTCGCTTCCATGGGGCCTCGTCTTGGGTTTCGTCTAGTTCAAACAGACTTTCTATGGTGTACTGCTCCTCATTTGGTTTTGCCTGCTCAAGTGCCATATCGACCGTGGGCGATGGTTTAAAAATCGAGAACCACCCGCAGAACTCGTACATAGCAAGAACTAGATCGCATGAAGACACGCTTCGAGTCATGGTGAATAGCGTATTAAGAGGGTCTGTGACGCTAAAGCCCATACCCGTGTCGATGGAAACCTTCTCTGTATAGGCGCTGTTCCATCGGATGGTCCGTCTTGTCTCGGAATGCAGGTTACTTCGTGTTGATGCTGCTGTGATGACTGGCGTCTTGAGGACGTCGGTCACGAAAGGGGCTTGGGATAGGGCTCGCCAGCCGTCTTCGGCGTTGGGTAAGCGCGGGTAGAGGTCGCGCATCTGCGGTGGGCAGCGCCAGTAGCGGAATGCGGTGTTTGCGCAGACAATTTCGTCCATTTGCGTCCCCCTGATATCGGCCGTAGGCCGTGCGAATTGCGGGCATGGCCGATTATCTACCGGGGCATCATGCGGGTAAGTACCGGAAGCAAACCAAAAGCTTGACGAGTTCTGCCGAAAAACCGTCGTGTGATAGAAATCCGCTGGAAGGCGCTCTGTGCATATGGTCCCTGTCTCCACATTAGAGCTCGGATCACAGGGGGAATTCAATGAAAATTCGCATGCGTTTTATACAGAACGGGCAATGTCGTCAGCAAAAAGGGTGCGATAAAAATGACGCCTTAGACGACTACGATTTGATTTTGGTGTCAGTTTTGGTGTCACCCTTGGTGTCAAAATAAAAAAAGGTCAGAGGCTTAACACCTCTGACCTGTGCTTTAGATGGTGGGCGATACAAGATTCGAACTTGTGACCCCATCCGTGTGAAGGATATGCTCTACCCCTGAGCCAATCGCCCGTCGCCTTTCGGCAAAAGAGATACTATCATAGCCGCGCGTGGTTTACCAAGAACTTTTTGCCCCCGATTATAAATTCGTGGGCGCAAACCGCACCACCACAATCGGGGCAGCCGACAAACCACCGGCTAAACCGACCTTTATCGCTTGATCCACGAGGTCTCGGGGCGGCAGATAAGTCGCGCGTTGTTGTAGGCCATGTCGAGCGTGAGGCAGGTACGCGCGGCGTAGAAGCCGTCCTAGCGCTGGATGGTCAGTGCCAGCTCGGGCTTGTCGCCGGTTAGGCACAGCGGAAGCAGCAGCTGGATTCGGCCGCCGTAGAACTGCGGCACCGCGAGCGTGTAGTTGGCGGCGGCGCGGCGGGCGGCCTCGACGACGGCGCCCTCAAAGGCACGGCGCAGCAGCAGCGAGTTGCCCTCCCCCATCAGGCTGGCGGGAATGCGCGTAAGGTTTTCCTCGTCGCCCAGAATGTGGTCGATATTGGAGCGGATGGGCAGGCGGTAGTCAAAGACCAGCTCGGAGGGGTCCTCGGCAAAGCGCACGCGGCACGGCAGGTACTCAAACGAGACCAGCATGGGGTCGCTTTCCTTAAAGAAACCCTTCAAAAACCAGCGCTGGCGCGCATCGGGCTTGGTGTTGGGCTCAAACAGACCGTAGATGGTCTCGTAACGGCGTGTGTACAGGCCGGTGTTAAACAGGCAGCGGTCGTCGTCGAACACCAGCGGTAGGTTGGACGGGGCGGTCTGGTCCACGTCGCGCTCGGTCAAAAACACCGCGCGGCTAAACGAAAACGACAAGTAGTTTTTGAGGATGCGGTTGCTGGGACCCCAGTCCTCGGGATCGGCGAGGTCGGCCAGGCGGTCGTAACAGGGCTCGGGGCAAAACGCAAAGTCGTAGACATTGCTGCACAGGGTGCTGGGGATCTCCATGTGGTGTCCAATCAATTCAATAACCGACGTGCGGATGCTTAGATTCTATACGTGCGACGGGTTGTCCGCGCCCGCAACGCAACCGCGGCGCAGCTCTTCGGCGAGTCTGCCGTTCGTGCGGCGACTGGAAACGAGGTCCTGGATCCAGGCGTAGTACTGGTTGTCTTTGGGCTCGGGGTTGTCGGACAGCACGACCGGAGTGCCTGCAAACCTTAAGACGGACAACGCAAAGACAAGGCTGGTGCGTTTGTTGCCGTCCTCAAAGATGTGGTCCTTGACCATGTGCTCGGCCACGTAGGTGACCTGGTCAAAGATGTCTGCGAAGCGATCGGCCGGCGATTGACCGAATATCGTACAGAATGCACCCGCAAGCACGGACTCGACGCGTCCGAGCTCAAGCGCGGCCCGGTCGCCCGTGGCGTCGGTCGTATAGCAGCGCCCGACCGTCATCAGCGTGCTGTGCAGACGCATCACGGCCTCGGCCATAGCTTCGAGCGAACCGGCATCATCGAGCGCGAGCGGCGCGAACGGATGTGCCCGGCGCGGCGCGAACGCCGTCATGAGTTCTCCAAGAGCCTGAGAGCGTTGGGCATGCCCGCAATAGTCAGCCGAATAGCATCGTCGATCGACGTGACGCCGTCGAGCGAAATCGGTAATGTTGAATTTGCCTCGTGCGCTATTGAATGATCTTCTTGAACAGCTAGGCCAGCGCCGTCATCATTTTGAACATTGCCCCAAAGCATGTCTGCCTCCTTTATAGCTCTATGGATGGAATAGCCCGCGAGTCGTACTCCAGAGCAATCGGCTGCCCCGCATGGGCAATAATATCGCGCGCGAGCTCGTCGCCCGCCATGCCGCAGACGACGCGAGGCGCACCGCGCTCAAACTGTTTCATCTCAAAAGCGTTCGACAGGATCGCCGTCAATTCGGCTGGAGTCAGCCCTTGGTCACAGAGAGCAAAATCGACCGCCTCCCCCAGCGTTCTCATGGCATCCTCGAGATACATCTCACCGTAGGCGTGGGTCATCGCCCGTCATCCCCTCTCGAATGATATCGACGATACGAATTCCCTCAAACGGATTTTTCGGCAAGTAGCTCTCGATACATCGTCCTTGCCGCTACATCTCGCTCCTTGGCCAATGGACCATACAGAGCTTGTGGCGCACGTTCAAATCCAGCAAAACGAATGCCCTTAAACGCGCGCTCACTTTTAAGCACAATCTGCTCTCCCAGGTTGCCGAGCCCCATAGATCGATCAAGCTGATCGACGGTAATCGTATTGTTCACAAAGGCTCTAGCATAGGATGGCCAGCAAATAGACGAGGGCATACCAACATCAGTCGATACGCCCCACATCAGAAGATATGTTTTTCTAGTCTTAAGCACAGGCCGCTTGATGCAATGCCAAGTACACCGCTACACCAATACAAACGATACCTAATGCAAGAGGCAAGTACGCCTTCTTGTCTTTGTCCTTAACAAGGAAGGCTTCGATTGCGGATGCTAGGACCAGAAAACCGCCAATAATCAGCAGATCGAGTGCAACAAAGTTGACGGTTGTTATATTGGAGGACAGACCTCCGGCGTTGACGTTTACGAGCGTAAAGATCGCAGCGAAAATGGCGAAGAGGGCCAGGACGTTGCCATAGATACGGGACTCGATATTGACGATTTCTTCCTTCTTGTTCTCGACCTTTTTAAGTTCCCCGGCATATACGTCGGAATAATCTGCAAGTCCGTTAAAGTTGAGCTCATCAGAGAAAGCGCCGTGGTAAGGATGGGCTACCATGCCATCAACGCGCTGGAATGCAACCTGCGCTATACCCTTAGACGTATCGAGCGTAATAGTGTTGCCGCTTACGTTTGTAACACGGTAAAACAGCCGTGTTCCATGTCCGGGGAAATATAGCGGCGCGTCCAAAGAAAGCCCCTGGCGAATGCGCGAATTGCGCAGAAGTACGCTAGCGGTCAAATTGTTTGGCAACGCTACACATTCAACGCAAGAGACGAATGTCGAATCCCCAGGACCGAGTTCGACCTCGGACTGCTTGTTCTCGTTAATGTAGAAGCCGTCGGTGCGCAAGTCATACGTAACCTGTCCGATGTTCGAAGCATCGGCATGGAGCAGAACCTCGCTGTCGATTAGCTCCTGAATCTTAGTATCGCTCAAGTACATATGAACCACTTCCTTAGGGTCCGAGTATAGCACCAAGGTATGGCACGGTGGTTACCCCCAAAGGTGGTACAGAGAAGTAATAAGAAAGCGTTGCCCTTAAAGCTCCTACAGAGCTCTTGTATCGCAGCCAAGTGCGTCGCGCCGCATCAGCAGCGATATGCGGCGTTTAGAAGCACTGTCCCCAGCAGGAATAGCGTTAAGGAGGCTGCTATCCAGTAGCTGTCGCCGGTCTTGGGAAGTGTCGGTGATGTTGCCATAGTGGATTTGGGCCTGGTCGTCTTGGTGACGGTGGTCTTGGTGACCGTTGTCTTGGGCGACGCAGCCACGGGTTTCACCGTGGGATGCGTCGTCTGCTCCGCAGCGGCCCCTCTATTAGCAGGGTCAACATCGGCGCCCGCCACGCCATCCCCCGGCACCTCGCCGACGGGCGACTCAGTCTCCCCCGCCGGGCCGGTGGCGCCATCGGGCTCAATCTCCACGTGCGGCGCCACGGCCCCGCTAACATCCACCACGCTGGCAACACCAAAGGCTCCGCCTGCAGGCGTCACAAAGTGCGCGGCCACGAGCGACCCGCGATTGCAGGCAACGCCGGCATCCGTACCGGTTGCATCCAGCCAGGACGCATCCACGACGAGTGTCTCGCTCGCAGCCTCAGCACCAAACCCCTCGTCGAGCAAGCGTACGCCATAAAAGCGCAAGCCAGTATCGGAACCCGCGCCCGAAGCAGCAACGCGCCCGCCGCCACGTACTGTCAAGCTACCTGCGGCGATGCCAGCCACAGTCTGGCTAACAACGCCTGCCCCGTCGGCCCTGGCATCGACCGTGCAGTCGTCCACCACCAGCGCCTGGGCCACATGGATCCCGCATTGCGAACCCGTCGCCGTGAGCGAACCCGAGCCGCGAAGCGTAAGGTTTCCCCACACCTCCATGCCGCTCATGGAAATGTCCGCATCGGGCGCATGCGTCTCGATCACGGAGTTTTGCCCCACAAGCGTCACCACCAGGTCGCCGTCGGCGCCGATGGCCTCGCCCGCATAGCCGGTAAGCTCCAGATGGTCGACTTCGGTCCAAGCCCAACCGGGACCCGAAACACCTGGCTCGTAGTACGTGGCGCCCGCAATGAACAGGCTGTCCGCGCCCGCGGCACAAGAAGGCCCGCCCAGCAAAACGCATAGGCAGGCCATGACGGTAAGCAGAATGTAGTGACGGCTAGTGTGGAACGCGGTGGCAAACATAACCGCTCCGATCTTCGCAAGAGCCAATGGAAGCTGTACCAAGAAATGCCCTGGTAGCAGCAGTTATTAGTGTAGCGAGATTGGGCGAGTGGCGAACGAATTACCTGTAAAACGACCCGGAAATTAGGTGTAATCCGTTTTGTCAGTCGGTGAAAGGAAGCTTCGGAAACGTCGAGCAAGTGCGCGGCATCGGCAAGCCATTGAGCGACTAAACGCAATCACATATATACACCGGAATCAGTTGAAATATCCTGCGCCCTTTCATTTAACGTTGCTATTGTCTGCTTGATGTCATTGCGAATCCATTTGGTCCTCAGTCCGCCCATGCGAGATTTGGACCCCACTTTGACAAGTTGAGTGTCAATCATTTTTAACCATTCAACGGCTTCATTCAGGCTATGCTTGTCTGCATAACTCTTCATGCCGGTATGAAAAAATAAATGCAGGGAATTTTGTGAATCGGCGGTTCCTTCATAGGTTGCCATGGCAACAGTTTCAGCTGGTACATTCAGTATTCTATTTTGGTTCTCTGATTTTATGGCTTTTTCAAAAAACGCAGAGATTGTTTTACCTGTGTTCTGGTCAACTATAGAAAACTCAAGACTGATGCGATTTAAATCTCGATCTCTTTCATCTTGTTCAACCTCAGTTATAAGTTTGTCCATTATGAGATTGGCATCTGTACCATAAAAATCATTCATATTATCTCGTTCTTGCCTCAAAGCGGCAGCGTCGCACTTGGGGTCATGATTGGCGGCATGCCGAAGCGAATCGAGAAGCTTCTCGCGAAAAGATTCATCCCAGAACCCAAGAATAATAAGATCGAGTGAATGTCTAATAATCTTATAAAACCATACTTGAGAATACTGTCCCTTAGCTAGCATGTTTTTAAGATGGTTCGCGAGCAATTCAACCTGACCGTCTTCCAAGCTCCGTAAAGCGCCCCAATGGTATTCCATTTCTTGGGCCTCGACATCTGCGGCAGAATTGGGATTTTTCTCTAGTACAAATTTATTGAAAGAACTCTTAACAGTTTCTGGGTCTACATCCTTCCCTTCAGTTAATGGAGCAAGGGCCTTTGATAAAGTAAGATAATAATCGTATTCCTGGAGTTCAGACTCGTCGAAAATGCTCATTGAGCTATTCGCGTCTTTTGGCTCATTAGGAACTATTCCTGCTGATGCTTGAACTGCATATCCAACAAAATCTGAGAACGCTTGTACTCTTCCATGAAAATCTATGGACTCATCGACAAGAGCCGACGAGCTTAATACGTAGTTTATACACGGGATTGATCTCGATAGAGCTCTTGCGTTGATAAGGGAGTCCTTAAGTCCGTCGATAACTGCATCCTTGACTTTGAAGTCAATCTGTTCGGGAATGGATAACTGGTCCTTTACTATTGCCCGGTAAAGCACCTGTAGATCTGGCTCATACTCAATTTGGCTAATAACCGCTTTTTCTATAGAGCAGTCATCCTCAAAAGACAGTGGCTGATTTCTGACAAGCATCACATGCCAGCCATGATTTTCGACCATATTGTTAACAAACCCAAGAAATGAGCGGTCATCATGAGCGAAGCTGCTACGTTCGCAATCGTCCAATATCACGAGAACTTTATTCATTCCAATCAAAGATAGTAATAAGTCAGGTTTAATGGAAACCTGAATTCCAATTTTTGCTAGCCGCTTGCTTGCAATTGACTTACTAACGTCAATTGCGCCTTTCTTAAAAACATTTTTTGTGGCATCAATGCGCTTCGTTGAGTTTTCAGAAAAATGAAGCCAAGAGGCTAGAACCCTATTGCAAATCTCGTCATAATCGGAAACGCCGAATAGCGATACACGGCATACCTTTATACCTAATTCCTTAAGCGCAGGCTTAAGATCGTTCTCGCAATAATACGTCTTCCCCGAACCCCATTCGCCATGCAGGACTAAAGCTTGAAGGCCAATGGTGTCACATTGCATGTATTTTTTAATTGTCTCGGTGATTTCTTTGGCATGCATCGCTTTGTTCTCCAATCGACTGTATTTCGCTTTGCATTGTTAAGTCAAGTGTTTTTTAGCGACCACGTCTCTAAAAATTTTTATTTTGCCTCATGCTAGCTAGTGTTCAACTCGTGACCGTGGTATCTGATATTGTATTTTCGAGTTAACTAAGGACGGGGGCGTATCGGCGCTAGCCGATACGCCCCCGTCCTCAGGTACGATGATCGTACTGTGGTCTTGCCTTAATCTAAGTCCGCCCACTGCAACCAGCCGCCTCTCCCCTAGCCCCGCTTAAACATACCCCTCGTGTACACCTTGTCCGCAACGTCCGCGAGCTCGTCGCTCCAGCGGTTGGCGACGATCACGTCGCAGCCGGCCTTGAAGGCCTCCAGGTCGTGGGTCACCTCGGAGCCGAAGAACTCCGGCGCGTCCAGCGTGGGCTCGTAGACCACCACGGGCACGCCCTTGGCCTTCACGCGCTTCATGACGCCCTGGATGGAGCTCGCGCGGAAGTTGTCGGAGTTGGACTTCATCGTCAGGCGGTAGACGCCCACGACCGGCCTCTCCTTGCCCTCGTACACGCGGTCCCACACCATCTGCAGCACCTCGTCGGCCACGAAGTCCTTGCGGGTGCGGTTGGCGTCCACGATGGCCTCGATCAGGTTCTGGGGCACGTCCCTGTAGTTGGCCAGCAGCTGCTTAGTGTCCTTGGACAGGCAGTAGCCGCCGTAGCCGAAGCTGGGGTTGTTGTAGTGGCTGCCGGTGAGTGGCTGACTAGAGTGTTAAGAACCTAAAACTGAGCTTCTCAAGTCAAATGACCTTAAATAAATGTTAGCTATAATTGTCCACTGTTTATCCAGCCTTATCTCCGCTTATGCCATTCGCCCATTCCCACCGAAGAACATAGCGATGCCCAATTATTGGTTTATCTATCGCCACTATCCAAATACTAGAAGCAACACTTTCGATTGTCAGATTTGAGACGAAACGATACTCAAGTTGTCCTAACCCACTTCTCTTCTTCATTTCTTCGGCGCTCAAGCTCGATTCATTAATGACATTTGGTATAGCACTTGCATCTAAGCATAGCGTCAAAGATTTACAAGGCCTTAGAACGACAAACGAATAAAACGGTTTAAGGGAGTAAATTGGATCAAAGTGGTTGAATTCTAGAACGTACGAAAATTCCTCGCCACGCTCTCTGCCGAATAGATTGTACAAATAATATGGCTGTACCATACCTCTTGATGGATTAGGCTGAGGAGTGAACAATTCAACGCCATCGCCGTCAACCAGCTGCGGTGATGATGATGTACCGCCACCGCTCCAATCATACAAACCGCCAATAAAATCCACCTTAGATTTGAGCAATCTTTCTTTAACACAAACTGTCGATTGAAACTGCCCCGCAGGAAAGAGTTTTAGCGTCATTTTTCGATCGACTGTCAGAACTTGATAGCCAAGTGGGTGGCTGCGCAACCAATTAGCAGCCGCAGTTATTAAAAACAAAAGAAGCAGAGCGCCAGAAAAAAAAATGTTATCGAAGTAGATTTGGAATAACCCAGTGCAGACCATCGCAAGTACGCAAGTAAAAAGCTCTTTTACTAAGCCATCCTTCATGCAGCGTCCCCCCCGATAACTTAGTTAAAAGGATCCAAATTCTTAAACGATGATGGTCAACTTGCGAATAGATCTTGAAGAACGCACTTTGTGCAAGACATACCTCTACGAACTATAAACCATACAAGAGTAAATCCTCCACAAAAAAGAAATTAGCCAAAATCAGTCGTTAAGCGACTCTTCGATTTTAATAAACATCATCGCTTCCCAAGCACGCCTGTTCCGTAGATCGAAAAGACCTTGCAAGTCCCGTTTTCCTTCGAAAACACTTCGGCAGCAACTTCTTGAATATGCGCTCGCGAACTTTCACGATCGCTCTTCTCAGACGACGCCTTTAAGGTGTAGTCATTGGCCATGCCTGCTGCATAGCTCTGATTATCGCCAAGAACAAAGACATCAGCTCCCATTGCAATATCCCAATCTTATAGTTTCAGAGGTTATCGATAGTCGCTTCCAGTTTCTTTTCGAAGGGTTTTAAGGGTTTTATCCTTCCGGGCTTTACGTCCATCAGAGTTCCTAAGTGTCCCCGTGGGAAGGTCGTGTTTCTTCTCGTAGGTGCCAACCGTGCAATCGCTTCTGGTTTTCCTGACTTTTCCAAACATTCCTTTCCTCCTTTATAGAACGTTATTTAGTCATGATGTTTGCGACAGCAAATAGTTCTAGATACGTGTCATTAGTATAAGGCGCACATCCTTCGCATCGCCAGGCGAACTAAATCAAGGTCCTAACAGAAATGAAGGGTATGAGGCAAAGAAATCTATAGCAAACACGCAAAGAAACAAATATCGCGACTAGTCCCGCTTAAACAGATCCCTCGTGTAGACCTTGTCCGCCACGTCCGCGAGCTCGTCGCTCCAGCGGTTGGCAATGACAACGTCGCAGCAGGCCTTAAAGGCCTCCAGGTCGAGGGTCACCTCTGTTGATGTTCACTAAGAAGTGGTCCGAGTGTTCACTGGGAAATGGGCACCGTGAGCACGAAAAATTGAGCAGTTTAAGCAAGAGGGCCGCGCCCCGGGGACCGGGGGCGCGGCCCCGCCGCATGGTTTCCCCGGGCGGTTACTTTGGCGAGCCCGCCCGGGAAGGATGGAGGAGATGACCGTGCCCCTGGACACAGTGAATAATATACGGTCGATGAATGCCGCCGAGCGCTCGAGGTCCGAGATCGCCCGAGTGCTCCACGTGAGCCGAAACACCGTGGCGAAGTACGCCACCCAATCGTTGAGCCATTGGTAGAGAGTCCGCCGAGAGGGGTACCCCGACTTGCGGGTCGTGCGCATGACGGACCCTCCGCATTCCTCGACCGTCTCGACAGTCTTGCGCTTTTCCTCTTCCGTCTAGCTCGTCATCTGCGAACTCCTAACCGGACCGATTCGGTCCAACTATTTGTCCGCGCCCCCATCTCAGCAATCAAGCAATGCATTCATAGAGCTCCACAAAGCATCCAATAGGTTATCAGCAGATTCTTTCGTCAAGCCCTTCGCAAAGAGATACACCTTGAGCTTAGGCTCAGTACCACTTGGACGAACAAGCACACGAGACCCGTTCGAGAGTCTCCACTCAAGCACGTTGCTCGGCGGTAGTATTTGAACGGGCTCGTCAGCTAGCGAATTCACCATTGGCATAGGCGCTCCCGCTTTGTAGTCAATCACATGGTCAACTGTCAAGTTGGCGATCTCGGTAGGAGCTCCCGCGCGAAATCTGTCCATAAGCGCAGTCATTCGCTCGGCACCGTCGACACCCTCGAAAGCTCTCGTTAACTGCTTGCCAGACCACCAGCCGTAGCGGTCATACAAGCGCGCCATGGCATCGACCAGATCAAGCCCATCGGCCTTCAGGTCCGCGGCCATCTCGCACACGAGCATACACGCTTCGATGCCGTCTTTATCGCGCACGTGCGTTCCAGACAGATACCCAAGGCTCTCTTCAAGGCCGAACAGGAAATCGCCCCGTCGACCATCCCGCTCAAGGAGCCCGATTTGCTCACCGGTGAATTTAAAACCCGTCAACGTGCGTCTGAGCTCTAAGCCATACCCATTTGCCACATCATCAGCCATGGGCGTTGAAACAATCGTGGTGACAGCAACTTTTCGGTCAAGCCCTCCCCTCGAAGCAGCCCGTCGAGCAAGCCAGTCCAGCAATAACACGCCAACCTGATTACCCGATAGCGTTATATATTCACCGCCATGGCGAACAACAACTCCCACTCGGTCAGCATCGGGATCCGTCGCCAAGGCAAGATCGCATCTCTCTCGGCTCGCGAGATCAATAACAGCCTCCATGGTCTGCGGAACCTCGGGGTTAGGCTTAGGACACGTTGGGAAGTCACCGTTCGGCTCGGCCTGTTCCGCAACGACATGAAATGCTCCCATACCCATATTGCCAAGCACGCGCTGCACACACACAAGGCCGGCACCGTTGAGCGGAGTATACGCGACTGATAGGTCACTGCAATCAATGCCCTGCGAGCACGAGAGCGTAGAGTTGACATAACGGTCTAAGACATCTCCACTGGCCCACGCAGTCAAACCAGATTCAATTACCGCATCGAAAGGCTCCGCGCAAACATCGTCAAAAATATCAACCGAATCGATGGCAGCCTGAATTTGCCGGCACATCTCTGTTGTCGCCTGGCAGCCATCGGGTCCGTAGACCTTGAATCCGTTGTACTCAGCCGGATTATGCGAGGCGGTAACGACAATGCCCGCCGAGCAGCCGAGGTCTCGGACAGCGAACGAAAGAACTGGCGTGGGAGAGGGATGCCCGAATACCACGGAGCGAATTCCGTTTGCAGCGAGCACCTCAGCGGCACGACGAACGAATTCCGGGCCGCCGTGGCGCGAATCCCGTGCAATAACAACCAGCGGTTCATCAACCTGCGAGTTGAGCCAATTGGCGAGACCCTGAGTAGCCTTACCCACCGTCCACACATTCAACCGGTTAGGGCCCATACCAATCTTAGCGCGCAAGCCACCCGTACCGAAATGGAGGTCACGAGCGAACGCGTCCTTTAGAAGCTGAGGATTAGACGCGAGGGCATTCAGAGCCTCCCGATCCTCATTACCGTCCATCGCTTCCAGCCAGCGATCAAATTCGTTTTCGATTGATACGTCGTTCACCGTCATTCCCCCGTCGATGAGTCCATAACCCTAATTGCTTACAAGATGCGAAGAGCTTATACCTCTATGAAAATCTCACCGATTTCCTTGCGGTGACTATACGGAACCATCGTGCAATCCGGGTAGTAACCGGCACCCAAGACAACCGCGATGCGCTCGCTGTCCTTAAGGTTCAGCAGCTTGGAAATAGCCGCCTCCTCGGCACCGGTATTCCCCCACTGTAGGAAACACGACCCGATTCCCTTGAAGTGGAGAGCGTCGGCGAACCTCATGGCAACAAGGCCCGCATTTAAATAGCCCTGATTACGCTCTCCGTAAAAGGTGAACGCGTTGAGATCGAACGTCACGACAAAGAGCGTGACGGCGTCCTTGTCAAACCCACCAAGGCCCATAATCGCATCTTTGAGCTTGGACGCCTTTGCCTGATCGGTAACCTCGAGAATCTTAATCATCTGCCTGTTGCAGGCGGTAGGCGCATACCGAGCCGCTTCCACGCAATCAAGAACATCGTCGCGCTTCAAGGGCACGCGCTTAAATTCACGAACAGAATGACGATCTTTGATAACGGTCGTGAAATCATCAATGCGATGCGCCGTCGCATCTTGAAGCGTGTATTCATGAGCGCCGACAGGGACCGGTTCGAAAGAGGCCGGAATCGTCTTCAGGAACTCGTTCACGGCTTTATAGCCGTCTTCCTGCTGCCAGCCATGCTTATCAAACAGGTCTTTCCAAACCAAAAGAATGCTGACGCCCATCTCATACGCCGTCGATACCTTCTGGTTCTCGGAATACGTCTTCAAATAATCAATCAGCTCTCGCACCTTCTTCTTGCCGAAGGGACGAAGGCCCTGAGAGCACATGCCCTTTTCCAAGCTGTGAACAATCAGAAGCACGTGATAATCAACACACGCGTGATCCGACATCGACTCCGCGTAGTTGGCGACGAATCGATTCGCATCGGTACGCATCTCCCTGCGAACCTTATGTGCCTTCACAACCCTACGCAGGGCATCAATTGATTGCAGCTGCTCCTTAACGGACATTCTTTTTTCTCCTTACGATTGAAAGGCCAAATTCGAATAGCGTTTTGTCAAATACATGCGCCCAAAGCACCGTCAAAGGAATGAACAGAATCGAACCGACAAAAAGCTGAAGGATCAACGTCAAAACCGAGATACCAAATACCCGTTGGACTAGTAATGCCGGAAGTGCACTTGCAAGTCCAATCAGGTAGTACGGCACGCTGGCAAGCACTGCCTTTGAGTAATCGAATCGTGACCTCAAACGGAAATATTGATAAAGCGGAACGAAGCTTTCAGCCACTAGGGACGCTATAGCCGCACCCAACGCAGCCAAACGAGGAATCAGCAATACATTGATAAGCACGTTCAAAATACTGCTGATAAGAGTGGACTTCACATAGATGTCATCAATTTTGCTCGGAATGATGTACTGCATTCTGATGACATTGCCTAACCCCATGGCAATTAGAGCAAAACCGGACAGACGCAAGATGTTGGCGCTTTGGCTGAACTCAGCACCAAACAAGAGATCAATCAAACTGTCTGCAACTGCGAACAAGCAAAACGCCATCATCGAGGTCATTATTGCCATGAGCCTTAGGGAGAGGGAGATATAGTGCTCGATTTTCGCCGAGTCCCCCTCAGCCACCAATTTCGACATCTTCGGCATCATGACTGAACCGAAAGAAGCAATCAGGCCTGACAGGCAGTAGACGATTTTCTCTCCATTATCAAAAATACCTGTCTGAACCATGGTGCTCATCGCACCCAGCATCACTCTGTTCAACGACCGATATACATTCAAAGCAAGCGTTGGGATTAGCAACAACGAGCAGGGAAAGAGGTGCTCTTTGAAGTCCAACAGATACTGAGGAAGGATTCGTACACGCTTCCTCAGTCCTATCCAGTTCGTAAGATAGCCGCACACATATCCGCTCACCATGATCAATGCGTACAGCGGCGTGTCGCTCTTCGTTTTCACGAACAGGAAAATCCCGGCGACGCTCAGCAGCTTGACCGTAATATTCCTGATGGAAACACGCCGAAAGTCCTCGAGGCCAAACCAAAACCAATCGATATCCGAAAAGGTGCCGACCACCCAAATCAGAAACACCAAGGCCATGATGAAATGTTCAGAGGAAAAGCAGAATGCGTAAATGGCATAGCAAATCGAAATCAAAACCGTCGAGCAGCACTGAAGTCCAAAAAGACGCGAGAACAGCTGATTCAACGCATCCTGATTGCCACGTACTTTGGCGATTTCCCGCGTTCCATAATTGGTAAGCCCGAGCTTGGCAATAAGAATCACGAATTGCGCGATGGAAAACGAATACGCGTATATTCCAGTACCCTCAGCGCCGATGATTCGAGCAAGATATGGTGCCGTCACAAGCGGCAATCCCATATTCAGAATCGAATACGCTGAGTTATAGATAAAGTTCTTTTTTGTGCCTACTGCCATAGAGCTAATCCTGAACACATTTCTCGAGATAGCCAATAGAGCTGGCTCTCAACTCGCTGAATTTACTTTCAACCGAGGTGTAATCAATATCCTCGTTGAGAACGGCTTCGATTCCCGCACCGACAATTCGCTGATCCAACGCAAGGTCATGCAGCAAGTTCTCAATCTTTTTCTTTTGATAGTCAAGAACGACAAACCGCTTATGGAAAATCAACGAGAACACCGTACCGTGGAAGGTGTTGGTGACAACAGCTGATGCGCCATTAAAGCAGGAAAGAAAAGAAACGACGGTCGATTCATAATGCATATCAGCGAACGGCATACGGCGACCAAGTGACACTATTTTCAAGCTGTTATCGGCTGCATACTGTTTGATCTCGTCGACCACCGCAGCTGAAGGCGTATCGAACAGATACAGTAGAAGATAGGTGCCCGCTTCTTCCATTGACCTACAGAATCCCTGATAAAAACTTCGATCCTTCAAGAGCGTGGGGTCGCACACCTTGCACGGTACCCGATCCGTCCGAGAAGTGATGTACTCGAGGGAACAGTCATCCCTAACGCTGATGTTCGCGTACTTCTTTATGGACTCACATGGATACTTCAGCGAATCCAACGTTTCATAGGGCGAATTCGCGATTGAGGCTGCATAGGTAACGATCTTAGAACCATCCCATGGCAATCCCCAGAAGACATCCTGGGACTCCAAGAAATATGGCGACGTTACATCCCAAACGGTATCGCTGCCAATGGAAAGCAAATCAAAGCGTTCAGCTCCACTAGGATCGACGATGTGAAAATGTTCACGAATGAACTGCCGGGAATCTCGATACTTTTTAATAACGGCTCCTGGACTTGACCTAGACACCAAAGCCTTTATAACGTCCTTGAATTCCTTCTTGTAAGAAAGCGCTGAGAGCTTATTGATCGTAGAGATGAATGACACATTGCATCCAAGCTTGCTGTACGCATCCTGCATCGCAAGCGCTTGAAGCACGCTTCCGCAATTGGTGCTATATATGACTGTAATGATTCCGACGCTATGCTTCATGAGCTCATCGGCCTCCTTATCGCTTGCTTAAATAGGGTTTTCGATTTTCCGCACCCTCAGGAATGTCAACGGTCTCTGAGCTATCCATAGCCTTCTCTTGAGAAACGTTCATGCACATAACCGCAAGATAGAAAGTTACCCAAACACTGAAATAATCAAGAATATGCGATGTAATGGCAACGAAGACGAGATACAGCATCATAAAGAAATGCCAATAGTTCTTCTTTGAGAATTCCACAATGCCGAAAGCGAAAGATGCGATTCCCAGAAATCCCGTTTCCAAGTAGATGCCGATAGTGTCGTTGTGAAGAATACCGTTCCACACAGTACCGAAATGCGATGAAGCGTACCCGGCTAGATAGTAATTAATCGAACCATAGCCATTAAAGTCGCCAGACATACCCGATATGGCAAGATGATAGATGGTTGGACGGCCAGTCATCTCAGCGTTAAGGTCAATTCCAAAGGAGCTATACAGCCATCCCATCACGTCATACCTGTAAAGCCACATCAGAACGAATGGGCTCAGAACTATCGCAACCATAACGAGCACACGATAGACGCGTTTCACATCACCCTTAGGCACGCGACTCGACAAGACAAATGCAACCGGGGCGAGAATGAAACTAAGGCGCTTCATCGAAAGCATACAGAAAAGAAAGCAAATAAAGGCCTTTCCTTTCTGCTTCATCGCCAGAAAGAGCATCTCCATGATTAGAAAGTCATGAGCAAGAGAGGATTCGGTCGCCGCCTCGGAATCAAACCAGTTTATTGAGAGAATGCTACTTAAGGACAGCTTGTCAGCATTCATAAAAAGAAAATGACAGCAGAATCTGACCAAGAGGATGTTGAAGTAATAGTTCCAATCCTCTTCATCGACCGAATTAGCAAATAGCAGGGCATTGATAATCGGCAAACCAAGGCGTCCAAGCGCAGAGAACAGGAACCCTCGTAACCCATCATGCATAATCTGAATTGGAATTGAGATGGCTCCAAAAACGACGATAAAGAAAAGTATGTAACCGGCATACTGAAATCCGCGTTTTTTAGCGGTGCCTCTATATACAAAGATAATGCCGTTGGCAGCACAAAAGAGCAGCAAAGTAGCCATATATAGGGCCTGTGACGCATACCCCAGCATGTAGGCAACATAAAGCAGGTTGTAGAGAATGAACAACAGGAACCTAAACCCCGACTTAGGAAGAAGCGGGGTGTTCAAAGCTCTCTGAATAATACTTGTCATCGTATTCATATTCGTATTGCGAATCACGCTAGCCAATGTGGCTCAGACGATCCCTCAGCAAAGCCTGCTTTTCGGCACACAGACTTGCAAGCTCACGCTGAATATCAGTGAAATCGATATTCCGCACACGGGAAGACCATTCCTGTACATCAGAACAAATAAGATCGTTGGCACCGACAGCATTCAACAGAGTTGTAATCCTGGTACTAAAGTGAGAAGGAAGCGTTACGGCAACCGGCTTATTAAAGACGAGAGAAAACACGGTTCCATGGAAGGAGTCAGTGAACACACAGTTTGCGCCCTTAAAGAGCCCAACCCATTCATGAACATCTGGAGCGATGATGTTTTGGCAACCGGGCTTAGTCTGATAGGGCATCGTAATAATCGACTTGATCTTCAAGCCGTGTTGCTTTGCATATGCACGAGCACAATTCGCCGTGTCGCTATCTCCATGGAGCTGATACAAAAGAACATAGCTCTCTTCGTCAGTATCCTTAGCAAAGCGGCTCCACGTATCCGGCGAAACAAGAAGCGTCGGATCGAGCATCAAATCGACGTCTGAATAGCCCATTTCCCGAAGCAATTTGATTCCCGACGTCTCTCTTACGGACAAGTAGGTATATTTCGAGAGCTGATTGTTAATGAAAGCTGAATCTTCCTCATTAAAGGATGATTTACCAAAACTCGAAGCAATCGAAATGCATGTAGAACCGCTAGGTGCAAATGCAAGGAAATACGAAGGATCGAACTTCTTTGTATAGTAGTTATTCCAAACCTGATCGCTACCCGAACAATAGAAATCAGCCTCCGGGAGATCATCCTTCAATTCCTGGCACGAAAAGTATCTTTTGTTCGTAAGAGGCATTTCACTATCGATGAACCTGTCGAATGTAGAAATCCTCTTACGATTTCCCAGAGACTTGAGGAATGCTTTAGCAACCCGAATTGGAAAGGCCGAATTCATATTCGACACGTCGTTAAACTGATTTCTGAACGTGCCATAACCCAATATATTATTGGGGCAATAGTCAATAATAATCGGCTCAAAACCAGCATCCTTAAGATACTGGACAGTCGCATACGCTTGCAGCGCGGCTCCGTAGTTATAAGCACGATGATACGTCATGATAGCAACTGACTTTTTGGGCATTAGATTCCCTTCCCTCATTTCGTTTTTAAGCCGAATGATAACGACCTATGATTAGTGGATTGTTAAACGCTGCGAATACCATCAATGCAGCCACAGCAATCGTTTTTATAGAATCAAGCCCATACCGCCGTCGAGCTCTTCGCGCATTTGCTGCATTCGATCGTACGTAATCGATGCACGAAGAAACTCTGACCCATAGACCCCTCCCCCGGATTTGGTAACCTTTTTCGTCCGCTCTTCAAACTCCTCCACAGTCATCAAGACCTTAGCGGGAGACCCAGCCGCAACGACACCATTGGGCAGACTGCGCGTAACGACAGAATTGGCACCCACCACGCATCCATCACCGATACGAACGTTCGGCATCACGATGCTACCGAAACCGATAAACACGTTGTCACCGACTGAAACTTTGCCGACCTTCGAGTATCCAACGAGCTTCTTTGTACTGCCATCGTGGGCAAGAAGGCAGACATTGGATGCAAAGGTGACGTTATTGCCGATTTCAATCAGCCATGGGAAGTTGGCATCGATGTTGCAACCCTTTTCCATCTGAAAATCGCTACCGACAACGAGCCCATGTTTGATAAGTCGCTTTAGATAAAGGGCTTTAAAGGCGTTTCGAATGAAACCTAGCATAGGCGATACAACTCCTTAACCTGCTTCATATGAGCGTCGAGAGAATAGGTGGATTCGATAAGCTCGAAAGCGGCTTCGCTCATCTGCTTCCGATCGTCCGGATCGTCCAAAAGAGAAGTAAGGGCATCGCCAAGCGCATCGATATCACCTGGCTCAATCAACATACCGTTAACCCCCGATTGAACCACTTCGGGAATAGCCGCGATGTTCGTGCTGATTGTGGGAATACCATGCGCCATCGCCTCAAGGATGCTCATGGGAAGCCCCTCATTGTATGACGGCAGGACGTTCAAGACGGCATCGTTCAAGATGCGCTCGCGCTGCTTCGAATCGACCCAGCCCAGGCACGCGATGCGATCAGAAAGCCCAAGTTCATCGATCTGGCTGCGAGCTGCATCGATATCACCGTCGCCGCAAAGGGCGACATGGTATTTGCTGTCGATTCGAGAGGCTACGGTGCTAAACGCCTTGATCAGATCGAATGTCCCCTTGCGCTCACCAAGCCTGCCCATAAATACAATGGTATCTGCGTCAGGGCTGTAGAGATTCCTCCCGTACGTGGGAACAGCATTGTAGAGGACCTTGAAGCGAGCATTAGGAAAATGCTGTTCCATGGAGCGCTTGATCGAGTCAGAGAGCACAAGGTTCACATCGACATCGTTGCATACCTTCTCGACCTTTTCCTGCGCGTCTTGACTCAGGCCCGCAAAAAACGGTTCGAACTCCGCTGCATGATGGTGAAACACAACGGGGATACCGTTCTTCTTTGCCTCTTCCGCGATCATTGCCTTCCGCCAAAAACTGCCCCGTTCGGCAACATGAAGATGAACCAGGTCGACTTCGTGCTTCCTCAGCATATGACGAATTTTCGGGATTGTCAGCGCAAAGTGAGCTGCAACACGCACCTTATTACCCGGAACGTGGGTTGGAACAAAATCGATGTTGAATTCATCCCAGTCAGGGTATGACAGATAGTTTTTGACAACGGAGACCATGCCACCCTTCACATCTAGAGAGGAGCAGCACATCAGCACCCGTATTTGAGAGGCAGTGGATTTCATCTAGCAGCCAGCCTTACGGTATTTGAAGATGAGTGGAACGATCTTAAGGTCATCAACCAGGTAGCGCTTTGCCAAACGCGCGGGATCCTGCGTGATTCGATAAAGCCACTCAAGCCCGCACCGCTGCATCCACTCGGGAGCTCGGGTCACGTTACCCGCCTCGAAATCCAAGCTCGCTCCCAATCCGAGCATCAGCTTCGCATGAATACGATCCCGATAATGATGAATGAACTTCTCCTGCTTAGGGCAACCGAGTCCCACGATGAGAATGTCGGGTGCAGTCTCATTGATTTGGCTAATCGCCTCATCAACTTTTTTGGAATCGCGTTCGAAGCCATAATCGGGAGACATCGTGCCCACAACACGCAATCCCGGGAACTTAGCTGTTAAGTTGTTCGCCGCCTTCTGAGCAACACCAGGTGCCGCGCCGAAGAAGTACATCGTGAGACCACGCTTGGAGCACTCGGAGCACAGGGCAGGAAACAAATCGGATCCGGAAATCTTTTCTTTTATCGGGCTACCGTATCCCTTGGATATCCAGATGAGCGGCTTTCCATCCGTCAGGATAAGGTCCGCATCACGGTATACGGCACGCAGCTCATCGTCCTTTTCGAGCTGCACGATATGATCGACGTTAGGCGTGACGACGTAATTACCCTGTCGCGATCCAGAAGCCAATTCGCAGCAACGCTCGACCGCATCATCAAAGGTGATGTTGTCGACCTCGGTATTCATGAACTTCAAGCGACTCAATTCGACTCTCCCCAATGGTTGCCATACCGCACGTTATCGCTCTCGACCAAAATATCGCCCAGCTGTATTTCTATGGCGTTGATGTCGGTACGCGCTAGCAAAGCGTGACGAACACCGGCAGGAATCTCGACAACGCTTCCAGCGACCACGGGGCGCTCGCGGCCCGCGAGCGAAAACAGACCCTCACCTGATACGATGGTCCACACCTCTGAACGGTTAACATGGCTTTGCTCACAAATCTGACTACCCGCCCGAACGAAAATCTCCTTCACAATCGTTCGCGAGCCATCGCGATAGGAACCTGAGTCGACAACACGGTACGAGCCCCACGTCATGGTCTCTTGCATAGGGCGGTCCTCGGCCGCCTCTTTCACCAGCGATTTAATGTGCGCGGATTCTTCTTTTCCGGACACCAGGACTCCGTCTGGCGTTGCGACCACCACGGAATCATGGAGCCCTGCGATCACCACGGGAATGCCTAGCTCATTGATGGCATGAACATCAGAGCAACTGTCTTCGTCAATGGAAACCCGTCCGCTTACAGATTCGCCCATCTCCTCGGTAAGCGTATTCCAAGTACCAAGGTCCTTCCAAGATCCAGCATACGGAATAACGGCGACGGATTCCGCCGTCTCCACCACCTCGTAATCGAACGAGTTCTTTGGAAGCTCAGCATAACGCGACTGGAGGTCCTCATAGCTTGCATACGATCCATACTGAGACAGGATGTCGAGAACATAACCAAGGCGGAATCCAAAGACGCCACAGTTCCAAAGAGCCCCGCGACTTATGAGCTCGCTCGCCTTGACCTCATTGGGTTTCTCGGTAAAGCGCTCCACCATCCGCGGAGAGCCCTGCGATTCAGAGGGAACGATATAGCCGTACTTCTCGCTCGGGTAAACAGGTTCAACGCCCAGCAGCACGATGTCTGCTGTATTCGCCTCGATTGCCGATGCGACATCTGCAACCTTTTGGAAGTAGGTATCCTCGACATAGGAATCGATGGGCATCACAATAACCGGGTCGGCAAGACCCGCACCCTGCTCTGCCAGTAGGTGCTCGCACGCAAGCATGATTGCAGGAGCGGTATCACGACGCTCAGGCTCCACGACCTCAGCATAGTGACCCTTAACTTGCATCTCGAGAGCACGAACCTGTGTCGCACAGGTTGCCACAGTTACATCCGCGTCGGGAACCACGCGTTCAATCTGGTCGAAGGTTCTCTGCACCATCGATACATGGTTGCCATTGGCATCGCGCAACACTTTAAGAAACTGTTTTGATCGCGCATCATTCGAAAGGGGCCAGAGCCGAGAACCTGAACCACCTGATAGCAAAATGATATGAATAGCCTGGCGCATCAGCACGCACCATCCCCGGTAAACACCTCAAGCACGGTGAGGCAGATGATTTTAAGATCCAACAGGACACCCCTCTTTGCTATATATTCCAGGTCGCGGCGAACCATGCCGTCGAACCCAGTATGGTTTCTCTCCGTCACCTGCCACCAGCCGGTGATTCCCGGCTTCACGGCCAGGCGCTGCAGGTCGTACTCGGTGTACTCGGCCACCTCGTTGGGCAGCGGCGGGCGCGGGCCGACAACGGACATCTGGCCCAGGAACACGTTGAGGAACTGCGGGAACTCGTCGATGGAGTGCTTGCGGATGAACTTGCCAATCTTCGTTACGCGCGGGTCATCCTTCATCTTGAACATGGCGCCGGCGATCTCGTTCTGTCCCTTGAGCTCGGCGAGGCGCTCGTCGGCGTCTTTGTACATGCTGCGGAACTTCCACATGCGGAAGGTGGACAGGCTGCCGTCGCGGTGGCGCTGCCCCACGCGGATCTGGCTGTAAAACGGGTTGCCCTCGCTTTCCAAGCGGATGGCGGCGGCGAGTACCAGGCTCGGCACGGCGATGACGGCCAGCACGCAGCCGCTGAACACGATGTCGAACGCGCGCTTGACGGTACGGTATGCCAGGCGCGAATTGTCCCAGTCCCTGACGGCCTGCATGGCCTTGTAGCGCATGCTCGCGTCGCCGCCGTTCATGGCCTGGGCAACGAGCGCGGCCCCCACCGGCGCGTTTTGCCCTGTCGCTTCTTTAGTGGTCAAGTTCAACTCCACGTCCCTGTCCCAAGGGGTCCCCCAATCGATGAATTCAAATTGCGAATAAATTGCCAGTACGACGTCCCCTTACGTCTTACTGGGCACGTCCAACGGAAGCAGCTCCCTAAAAGCGGAGTCGCCTTCGCCCACGTCTACCAGGCACCAGCGCTTATGACGGTCGATCTTGTGCACTCGGGCCTCTTGCCCCACAAGTGGCCCTTGCTCTATGTGCAGCACGCCGTCCTCTATGCGCGCTACGCTGTTGCGCACCACGCCGTCGTCATCGAGCACGCTGCGGTACCAGTCCTGCGCATCGTCCGGCATGGGCGCATAGGCCCGCTCCCTGCTGCCAGCAATGCGGCAGCCAAAGCTCAACTGGGCCAAAGCCCTGTCGAGCAGGGCAGCATCGCGCGTGGCGACGAAGAAGTATTCCTTGTACATGGGTTTGGTTTGGAGCGACCAGGCGCCGTCCCGCTTAAACCAGAACTCCTTTTGCATCACAAAAGCGTCCTGCATCAGCTCGTGCGGGATAATACGACGGACCTTTTCGCAGGTCTCGCGCTCTTTTCCATTGGGGGTGTGGACCAGATACCAGCGGACGCGGCCGTGCTGGCTGCTGGCAGTAGCGCCACTAAAGGCACCGGGCAGCTGCTCTTGGCGCCGCATCGTCTGTTCCATCTCTCGCCCCCTTTTTTCTTGCTCCGCGACGCACGCGGATGCAGGGGCGTTAAGAACAGGCTTCTCGCTCGCAGCTAGGCGCAGTCGCAAAAGTACAGGTTTTTGTATCTTTCGACGTTGCTCATTATACGAGCAAACTGCTCGCGTTTTCCCAGATTGCACAAAATGCGCCGCGAATGGGTGCATCTCCATACCCCTCTACAAAAACCTGTACCTTTTTGCACAACAAAAAAGCCGCTCTAACCAGCGGCTTTTCTTCTATAGACAACAAAAAGGCGACCGCCCGCGAGGACGATCGCCTTTATTAATTCTTGTATAGTTTGTGCTAGGCGCGAGTCTTGATCTCCTCGAGCACCTTGGCCACAAACTCGTCAACGCTCATCTGAACGGTCTCGTTGGAACGGTCGCGGACGGAGATATTGCCGGCCTCGACCTCCTTCTCGCCCAGGATGAGCATGTAGGGCACGCGGTCGATGCTGCGGGCCTCGCGGATCTTGTAGCCGATCTTCTCGTCGCGGTCGTCGCAGACCACGCGAATGCCGGCCTCCTCCAGCTTAGCGCACACCTCGTGAGCATAGTCGCGGCTCTTCTCAGAGACGGGAAGTGCCTTGACCTGCACGGGAGCCAACCAAGTGGGGAACTTGCCCGCAAAGTGCTCAATCAGAATACCGATGAAGCGCTCGATGGAGCCAAAGCACACGCGATGCAGCATGATGGGGCGCTTCTTGGTGCCGTCGGCGTCCACGTACTCCAGGTCAAAGTTGAGCGGCATCTGGAAGTCGAGCTGGACGGTGCCGCACTGCCAGGTACGGCCGAGCGAGTCCTCCAGGTGGAAGTCGATCTTGGGGCCGTAGAAGGCGCCGTCGCCCTCGTTGACCTCGTAGTCCATGCCCAGCTTCTCCAGAGCGGTGCGCAGGCCCTCCTCGGCGCGCGCCCAGTCCTCGTCCGAACCCATAGAGTCCTCGGGGCGGGTGGAAAGCTCAACGTGGTACTTAAAGCCAAACTTTTGGTACACGGAGTCGATGAGGTTGACCACGCCCACGATCTCGTCGGTCAGCTGGTCGGGACGCACAAACAGGTGGGCGTCGTCCTGGTTAAAGCAGCGCACGCGGAACAGGCCGTGCAGGGCGCCGCGCAGCTCGTGGCGGTGGACCAGGCCAATCTCGCCGGCACGGATGGGCAGCTCGCGGTAGGAGTGCGGCTTGGAGGCGTACACCAGCACGCCGCCCGGGCAGTTCATGGGCTTAATGCAGTACTCTTCGTCGTCGATGACAGTGGAGTACATGTTGTCCTTGTAGTGGTCCCAGTGGCCCGAGGTCTTCCACAGCTGCTTGTTCATGATGAGCGGCGTGGAAATCTCAACGTAGCCGGCCTTGTGGTGGATCTCGCGCCAGTAGTCCAGCAGCGTGTTCTTAAGGATCATGCCGTTGGGCAGGAAGAACGGGAAGCCGGGGGCCTCGTCGCGCATCATAAAGAGGTCCATCTCGCGGCCGATCTTGCGGTGGTCGCGCTTCTTGGCCTCCTCCAGCATGTGCATGTGCTCGTCGAGCTCTTCCTTGGTGGCAAAGGCGACGCCGTTGATGCGGGTGAGCATCTTGTTGTCCTTGTCGCCCTTCCAGTAGGCGCCCGAGACGCCGGTGAGCTTAAAGGCCTTGAGGGCCTTGGTGTAGCAAATGTGGGGGCCAACGCACATGTCGATGTAGTCGCCCTGCTGGTAGAAGGTGATGCGGGCGTCGTCGTCCAGGTCGCCGATGTGCTCGACCTTGTACTTCTCGCCGCGCTCCTCCATAAGGGCGATGGCCTCGGCACGGGGCTTCTCGTACACGGAGAACTTAAGGTTCTCCTTGACGATCTTTTTCATCTCGGCCTCGATCGCGGGGAAGTCGTCCTCGCTGATCTTGACGCCCTCGGGCAGGTCGACGTCGTAGTAGAAGCCGTTGTCGGTCGCGGGGCCGTAGGCAAAGTCGGCCTCGGGGTACAGGCGCTTGATGGCCTGCGCCATGATGTGCGCGGCGGAGTGGCGGATGACGTGCGTGACCTCGTCCTGCGGGAGCTCGGCCACCGAACCGTCATTGTAGAGTGCCTTCATGGGTATGTTTTCTCCTCTCGGATGCCTGATGCAAGTGCGTGCGATGCGCTCGGCGTTTTAACTTGCATCATTATAGGCAGGTTGCCTTGGTATACAAGCGCCCGCCGCACCTTAATGGCACGGCGGGCGATTTTCTACGCATGCTTCATCGTGTGGGGCGGGGCCGCGGGGCGCGCATGGCTTGTGGCGTGCACGTGGCTTGCGGCCGGCCCGGCGATGGATGCGTTACTGGATGCGAGTTCGGCAGTAGGGGCAGACCTTCCAGTGCGCATCGAGCGGGCGATGGCAGCTGGGGCATACGTTGCGAACCTGGGTATCGCACACCGGGCAGACGACGAAGTCCTTCTCGATGGGGGCACCGCACTGCGGGCAGGTGCCGTACTGGGCAAGCTGGCGCTCGCGCAGGGCCATGTCCAGCTCCTGCTCCTCGCGGTCGGACGCGTAGGAGTGCGGGCGCAGGACCAGGTAAGCGATGAGGCCCACAAACGGGATGAGGGCGATGATGCCCCATGCCACGTAGGCGCTGGCGCCGCGGCGGCGAGCGTCGATGAACACATAGACGACCGACAGCACGTACAGGGCGATGATAAAGCCAACAAAGGCATAGATGACGCCCATAAGCTGCGGCGACATGAGCTCAGAGATGTACTTGGACATTGGGGTGTACCTTTCGGAATATTTACAGTCTGCTCAAGTTTACCACGGGGTTTGTTTATATGGGACTACGGCCAGGGGCGGGGCTGGCGCGGACACAAACATCTCAATCTGTAACAGGTGGAAGCGGAATCCGGGTCTAGGTGTTACAGATCGAGACACAGGGGTCCCTCCGCGACTTCAATCTCGATCTGTAACATCTTAGGCCCCAAAACCCCTCTTACTGTTACAGATCGAGACATTCAAAATCCACCGGAAGGTTTGTCTTGATCTGTAACATCTAGAACCCAAATCCTCGTCTAACTGTTACAGGTCGAGACAAACGGTTGCCGTAGCTGTCGGCAGACGAGCTTGTCGACGTTGCTGGATCTCCCCTCGTCTGCCGTTGGCGGGTGTTGCGGGGCTGTTCGCCGCATTGCCGCCGCGCTGGGGGTGTGCAGACCGTAGGATAGTCTTATTGACAGCCTGTCAACTTATCTGGGAGGCACCGTGGCAGAAACGTTTGATATCGCAATTGTGGGCGCGGGCATTACCGGGTGTGCCATCGCGCGGCAGCTCGCGCGATTTGACCTGTCCATTTGCGTGGTCGAGGCGGCCAACGATGTCGCCCTAGGCGCATCGAAGGCCAACGGCGGCCTGGTACACGCCGGCTACGATCCGTCGCCGGGCACCGTAAAGGCGCAGGTCAACGCCCGCGGCTGCGAGCTATATGGCACGTGGGCCCAGGAACTGGGCTTTTTGTTTTGCCGCACCGGATCCATGGTGCTGGGATTTAGCGACGAGGACCGTGCGCAACTGGAGAAGCTGCGCCAGAATGGCATAGCCAACGGCGTTCCCGAGCTGTCGATTATCGGCCCCGAGCGCATCCACGAGCTGGAACCGCGCGCGAGTGCCCTGGCCACGTGCGCGCTATGGTGCCCCTCGACTGGCTTTGTCGATCCCTTTGAGGTCGCCATTGCCGCGCTGGAGAACGCCGTCGCCAACGGCGTGACATTTATGTGGTCTGCGCCGGTGGAAGCGATTGAGGTTGCTGGCGGCGAGGCTACCGACGGGGCTGTGCGCTTTACGCTGGCGACGCCCGCCGGAGAGGTGCGCTGTCGCTACCTGATCAACGCCGCGGGCAACGGCGCCGCGGACATCTCGCATATGGCGGGCGCCGAAGAGTTTCAGATGGTCTGGCGCCAGGGCAACATCGTGGTGCTGGACAAGGAGCCGCGGGCGCTCATGCCGCTCTACCCCGTTCCCACGCCGGTGTCCAAGGGCGTTATCGTCACGGGAACCGTGCACGGCAACACCGTGATTACCGCGACGGCCGCCGTGCGCGAGCCGGGCGACACGCAGACCTATGCGAGCGATGTAAACGCGCTCCTGAACGGCGCGCGCAAGCTGGTGCCCGACCTGGAGACGCACCGCGTGGTGCGTGCGTTTGCCGGCGGGCGTCCGGTCATTCGGGGAACGAACGACTTCTTTATTGGACAGTCGGCCGTGGTGCCGGGGCTCTTCCAAGCGGCGGGCATTCAGTCCCCAGGCGTGGCGAGCGCGCCTGCCATTGCCGAGCGTATAGAACTTGTGATGCGTGAGTCGGGCGTGGAGCTGCGCGAGCGGGCGGACTGGAATCCAATTCGCCGCGAGCCGGACGACTTTGACCGCGCACCGCTGGCGCGCAAGGAGGAGCTGATCGAGTCCGACCCCGCGTGGGGGCAGATCGTCTGCCGCTGCGAGACGGTGCCCGAGGCCGAGATAGTGGCCGCGATCCGACGCCACCCGGGCGCGGTTTCGGTCGAGGGCGTCAAGCGCCGCTGCCGAGCCGGCATGGGTCGGTGCCAAAGCGGCTTTTGCCAGAGCCGCGTGGTGGCGATCCTGGCGCGCGAGCTGGGCTGCGACCCCAGCGAAGTGCTGTTGGAAGATGCCGGATCTTGGTTGGTCGAGGGACCGCTGAAGGGGGTGCGCCAGAATGGCGACGTTTGATATGCGCGACGAACGCGCGGAGGCGAGCGCCGTGGCAACGCAAGTCTTCGACGTGGTCGTTATCGGCGGCGGACCTGCCGGCATGGCGGCCGCGCTGGCCGCTCATAAGGCCGGAGCGCGCGTGGCCATCGTGGAGCGCGAGCAGCATCTGGGCGGCATCCTGCGCCAGTGCATCCACCCCGGCTTTGGCCTGTCGCACTTTAAACAGGAGCTCACCGGTCCCGAGTACGCGCAGCGCTTTATCGACCAGGTGCACGCAACCGACATTGCGCTGTTCCTGAACAGCATGGTGCTTGGGATTGATTCAGGCGAGCCTGCGGAAGACACCGCGGTCCATACCGTCACGCTCATGAGCCGCGCCGGCATGCTGCAGCTCACCGGGCACGCCGTCGTTCTTGCCATGGGATGTCGCGAGCGCACCCGCAGCGAGATCAAGATTCCCGGCAGCCGCCCTGCCGGCGTGTTTACGGCCGGCTTGGCGCAGCGATACATCAATATCGAAAACCTCAAACCCGGCTCGCGCGCCGTCATCTTGGGTTCGGGCGATATCGGACTCATCATGGCACGTCGCTGCACGCTCGAGGGGATTTCGGTCGAGGGCGTGTACGAGCTCATGCCGTACGCCAACGGTCTGCGCCGCAACGTTAAGAACTGTCTGGACGACTTTGGCATTCCGCTGCATCTGTCTACCACGGTCACGCGCGTGATCGGGCACGACCGCGTGGAAGCCGTCGAGGTAAGCCAGGTCGACGAGCGCCTGGCGCCCATTCCGGGGACCGAGCGCGTTGTTCCGTGTGACACACTGCTGCTTTCGGTGGGCTTAATTCCCGAGAACGAGCTTTCGGTTGCTGCAGGCGTGGAGCTTGACCCGCGCACGCGCGGCGCCGTGGTGGACCAGAGCCTGCAGACGGGCGTGCCGGGCATCTTTGCCTGTGGCAACGTTCTGCACGTGCACGACCTGGCCGACAACGTGACGACCGAGTCCGAGCGCGCCGGTGCAGCCGCGGCGGCGTACGCGCTGGGTGGCGGAGCCGAAACGAACGCGGTCGCGGACATGAGCTGCGAGCTCACGGTCTCCCCTGCCGGCATTGCGGGCTACGCGCTGCCGGGACGCATTACGGCTGTGGCGCTCACCAGGCTCAACTTCCGCGTACGCCGGCCGGTCGATACCGCTCGAGTACGCATCTTGGCCAACGGCGAAGAAGTGTTTGCGGGCAAAGTCCGCGCGTTTAAACCGAGCGTCATGGAAAGCTTCCCGCTGCCGGCTAAGGTGATTCAACGCGCACTCGACCTGGGTGCCAGCGAAATCGTCCTGTCCGTCGATCCCGTTGAGGAGGCATAGCTCATGAGTACGAATGTGACCGAGACGCTGCAGTTCAACTGCACCACCTGCCCATCCGAGTGCCTCCTGACCGTAGAGGTGGAGCACGACGCCAATGGCACCGTGGTGGAAGTGCGCTCCGTAACCGGTAACAACTGCCCGCGCGGCGATACGTTCGCACATCAGGAGCTCACCTGCCCCATGCGCGTGCTCACAACGACCGTGGCCGTCTCCGGCGGCGACGAAGCCCTACTCCCCGTCCGCACGGCCGAAGCCATCCCGCTAGAACTCCACGCCCAGGCCATGGACCTCATCCGCGGCGTGGTCGTCGAGGCCCCCATCCGCATGGGCGACATCGTTCTGAAGAACCTCCTCAACACCAACATCGACCTCATCGCCAGCATGGACATCGACCGAGCCTAAGTAGCTCATTTGGGACGGGCTCTTTTAGCTGCTTTTGCAAGGAGTGTCCCCAGGTGCCGGCATAAAAGGAACGTCCCTATGTGCCGGGCTTGGGATACCATGGTGGCACCCTAGCGAAAGGATGTTTCATGGCACATGTCGATGACCAGCGCGTGGCGCGTGTGCTCGATGCGCTCGAGGCTCAGCACCCCGGCGCACAGCTGCTCGTAAACGACCCGTGGTCGATCTATTACCTGACCGGCTTTTATGCCGATATGTTCGAGCGCTTTTGCGGCGTGCTACTCGCGCGCAATGCCGAGCCAGTGATCTTGGTCAACGCGCTGCATCAGCTGCCCGAGTATGACAATGCCCGCGTCGCCTATCACACCGATACCGATATCGTGACCGATGCCATCGCTCGCGAGATCGATCCGACCAAGCCGCTTGGCATCGACACTGTCATGCGTTCTGGCTTCTTAATGCCCCTCATGGAACGCCAGGCCGCAAGCGAGTTTTTCCTGGGTGACTTTGCCGTCACCGCCGCACGCACCTACAAAGACGCTACCGAGCAGGAGCTTATGCGCGCGTCCTCGGCCGCCAACGACGCCGTGATGGCCGACGCCATCAAGCTCGTCCACGAGGGTGTAACGGAGCGCGAGATTGCCGACCAGATGCTCAATCTGTATCGCAAGCACGGCTGCGAGGGCTTTAGCTTTCCGCCCATCGTGAGCTTTGGCGCCAACGCCGGCGACCCGCATCACGAGCCCGACGATACCGAGCTTAAACGCGGCGACGCGGTGCTGTTCGACATTGGCGGACGCCATCGCAACTACTGCTCGGACATGACGCGCACGTTCTTTTGGGGCGAGCCGGACGAGGAGACGGCGCACATCTACGATATCGTGCGCCGCGCCAACGAGGCCGCCGAGGCGCTCATCGCACCGGGCGTGCGCATGTGCGACCTGGACCGTGCCGCGCGCGACGTGATTGAGGACGCGGGCTACGGCGAATACTTTACGCATCGCCTGGGTCACTCGATCGGCCTGCAGGACCACGAGCCGGGCGACGTCTCGCTCGTCAACGAGCAGGTCGTAGAGCCGGGCATGACGTTCTCCATCGAACCGGGCATCTACCTCCCCGACCGCACCGGCGTCCGCATCGAGGACCTGGCCCTGGTGACCGAGAACGGCGTCGAGATTCTCAACGCCCACCCCCACGATCCGGTCCGCCTAGACTAGCCAATGTGCCAAAGGGACAGCCCCGTTGACACATTCCGCTAACGTCGCGCCACGAAACCGGGCCATCTACTACGTTTAACCCGCATGGGTCGACCATGCGGGAATTTTTTGAAAATCGACAAGTTATCTACCTGCGGTTTTAATTTCACAATGCTCCGCGTGGTCGAGGGTAGTCGGTAAAACGTAGTAGATAAGCCCATTTCGTGGCGAGCAAGTCAACTCGAGGCGCAGGGTAGTCAAAATTGCCCCGTCCCAAATTGACTACTTTTAAGTTGCGGTGATATACGGACTGTTTGAGGCTCCTGGCTTGTAAAACAGTCCGCATTTCACCGCAACCGCTGAGGGGATGGGTTAGCGCAGCAGGCCGGCTACTTCGCCGGCTAGGGTGATGGTGCCGGCTGCTACGAAGGGCTCGCCTGCGGCATCGAAGGCAGCGAGGGCCTCGGACACGCTCGGGTATACGCCCGCGAGCTTATCGGCACCCACCAGGGCAGCGAGCTCCTCTGCCGGCAGGGCGCGATCGGAATCGGTCTGGGTCACGACCACGCGGGGGAACGCCGGAACCAGAACGTCAACGATACCCGCCACGTCCTTATCGGCCAGCGCGGCACACAGCAGCACGGGGCGGTTCTCCACGCACGGATCGATCTCGTCCAGCGCGCTCACAAAGTTCTCGCAGCTCTGGGGGTTATGACAGGCGTCGATCAGCTTGAGCGGATCAGTTCCCAGCACATCAAATCGGCCCGGCGTGGGGCAGCCCACAAGCGACACATCGAGCTTGTCATGATCGAGCTCGCGAGCCAGATACCCCTCGCAAAGCATAATCGCGCACGCAGCATTCTGCGGTTGATACGCCGGCTTGACCATGCTCGACGTATAAATCGCACGCGGCGTAGTGCAGCTAAACTCAACCGTATCGCCCACATGCGCCGGCACCTTAGTCGTGGCGTGGCTCACCACGAGCGGCACGACGCCGCACTCGCGACAACGGGCATCCATCACGCGCTGAACGCTCGCCTCATGCGTGCCCTCGCCCAGTACAACCAGGCGTCCGGGCTTAATGACCGCAGCCTTCTCCCCCGCAATGGCCTCGAGCGTATCGCCCAAAATACGTGTGTGATCGAGCCCAATGCCCGTAATGGCAACGGCGACGGGATCGGTCGCGCTCGTGGCGTCCCAACGCCCGCCCATGCCAACCTCGAGCACGGCAACATCCACCGCGGCCTCGGCAAACACCACAAGTGCAGCAGCCGTCAAAAGGTCAAACGGCGTGATGGTATAGGCGCGCTCCCCCGCCGCCACACGACGGGCATTCACTCGATGCCCCGCCTCAACAGCGGCCGAAACGCCACGGGCGAATGCCTCATCGCTCACGACGCATCCATCGACTTCCATGCGCTCGGGATAGCGTACCAGCTGTGGCGACGTATACAGCGCGGTCTTGAGCCCCTCACCATGAAGAATGGCAGCCGAAAAACGCGTAGTCGAAGTCTTGCCATTGGTACCGGCGACCTGAATGCAATCGAAATACTCGTCCGGACGTCCCAGCTCATCAAGCATATCGACAACCGTCTCAAGCAGAGGCCCAGCATCCCCAGAAATCCGCCCCGTATCAGCAGCCAGCCCAACAGCCTCATCAAACGAAAGCAACTCAAACGAGAAAGGAACGACATACGACCCAGAACGCTTAGCCATAACCCAAAGTCCCCCATAACAGAAAAAGAGGCCCACCAAAAAGAATGAGCCCCTCGCGTTGACAATATCAGCCTCTATCCGCTTGCAGCGAGATCAAGGCCACAACCAAGTGGCCCTAACACGCCAGATGCAAACAACCACGTAACCGCACTAGGAGCGGCCCGACGCTTTGCTCGCCGCAAGTTCCGCACGCAAAGGACAGCACTTAATGTGCTGTCCGTCTTGCGCAGGACTGTCCGCAGCGGAGAGCAAAGCGTCGGGACGCGCCCCCCAGTACCGCTTACGAGAAGTCAGCAACCTGCGAGGTCAGCGCCGCCAGGATCTCCTTGAGCTCAGCTGCACGGTCCCTCTTCTTCTGGACCACCGCGGGCGCGGCTTTGGCCACAAAGCCCTCGTTGGCCAGCGTCTTCTCGCAGCCGGCGAGCTCCTTCTGGGCCGCGGCGATCTCCTTCTCCAGGCGTGCCTTCTCGGCCGAAAGGTCGACCTTGCCTTCGAGCACCACAAAGACCTCGACACCGCTGTCGACCACGGCGATGCTCGCAGCCGGCTTCTCGACATCGGTACCCATGACCAGCGAAGCGGTGTTCGCCAGCGGCTCGATGGTCGAACGCAGGCTCTCGAGCTTCTCGATGTCCTCGGCGCCGGCGCGCACGACCACGTCGAGCTCGGCCTTGGGGCTCAAGCGATAACGCGAACGCGTGGCGCGAGCGGCAGACACGACGGTACGGCACAGCTCAAACGCGCGCTCGGCGTCCTCGTCAACATACTTGGCGTAGTCGGCGGGCTCGGGCCACTTGGCGATCATGAGCGCCTCGGCGCGGTTCACGTTGCCCTCGGCGTCCAGATCGAGCACGCTCGCCGGCATGTTGTCCCAGATCTCCTCGGTGACAAACGGCATGAGCGGGTGCATCAGGCGAATGGAGGTGTCGAGCACAAAGATCAGGTTGCGCTGCGCCTGCAGACGACCCTCGCCCTTCAGGCGGGCCTTGGTGACCTCGACGTACCAGTCGCAGACCTCGTTCCAGAAGAACTGCTGCACGCCGCGGGCCATGTCGCCAAAGGTGTAGTTCTCAATACCCTCGGTGACCATCTTGACGGCCTTGGCAAGGCGGCTGAACATCCAGGCGTCGGCCGGCGTCTCCACGACGGGCTCGCCGGGCGTGTAGCCCTCCATGTTCATGAGCAGGAAGCGACTGGCGTTCCAGATCTTGGTCACAAACGACTTGGCCTGGTCGGTACGCGGGCTGTCGATGAGCTTCTTGGTCTTCTTGTCGATGTTCGCGTCGAACTTAACATCCTGGTTGTTGGTGCACAGCGTGAGCAGGTTGTAACGCATGGCGTCGGCGCCGTACATGCCAATGAGGTCCATGGGGTCAACGCCGTTGCCCTTGGACTTGGACATGCGGCTGCCGTCCTTGGCAAGGATCGTCGGGTAGATGACGACGTCCTTAAACGGCACCTCGTCCAGGAAGTACAGCGAGCTCATGACCATGCGGGCGACCCACAGCGCGATGATGTCGCGCGCGGTGACGAGAGCCGTCGTGGGGTGATGGCCATCGAGCAGCTCCGGCTTTTGCGGCCAGCCCTGCGTGGCAAAGGTCCACAGTTGCGAGCTGAACCAGGTGTCCAGCACGTTCTCGTCCTGGTGCACGTGATGGCCGCCGCACTTGGGGCACACGTCGGTGTCCTCGGTAAGGGCGTCCTCCCAGCCGCAGTCCTCGCAGTAGAACACGGGGATGCGGTGGCCCCACCACAGCTGGCGGCTGATGCACCAGTCCTTGAGATTCTCCATCCAAGTGGTGTAGGTCTGCGTCCAGCGCGCGGGGTGGAAGGTGACCTTGCCGGAATTGACAGCATCGAGCGCCGGCCCCTTGAGCTTATCGACGGCCACGAACCACTGCTCGGACAGCCACGGCTCCAGCGCGGCGTCGCAACGGTAGCAGTGCATGACGGAGTGGTCGAGCTCTTCGACGTGGTCGAGCAGGCCGTGCTCCTCAAACCACTTGATGACGGCCTCGCGGCACTCCTCGCGGTTCATGCCGGTGAACTCGCCGTAACCCTCGACGACCACCGCGTGCTCGTCGAAGATATTGATCTGCGGCAGGTCGTGGGCCTGACCCATGGCGTAGTCGTTGGGGTCGTGGGCCGGGGTGACCTTGACGAAGCCGGAGCCAAAGTTGGCATCGACGTGCCAATCCTCAAAGATGGGAATCTCGCGGTCGACGATGGGGAGCTTGACGGTCTTACCCACGAAGGCGGCCTTCTCGGGATCCTTCGGGGAGACGGCGACGCCCGTGTCGCCGAGCATGGTCTCGGGGCGCGTGGTGGCGACGACGATGTAGTCCTGGCCGTTAACCGGCTCGGTCAGCGGGTAGCGCAGGTGCCACAGGTGACCCTTCTCGTCCTTATACTCGGCCTCATCGTCCGAAATGGCGGTGGTGCAGTTGGGGCACCAGTTGACGATGCGCTTGCCGCGGTAGATCAGACCGTCGTGGTACCAGTCGCAAAAGACCTTGCGCACGGCCTGCGCGTAGTCCTCGTCCATGGTAAAGCGCTCGTTATCAAAGTCGACGGAGCAGCCCATGCGCTTGATCTGCTCGACGATGATGCCGCCGTACTCGTGGGTCCAGTCCCAGCAGGCGTCGACAAACTTATCGCGACCGATCTCCAGGCGGCTGATGCCCTCGCTCTTGAGCTTCTTGTCGACCTTGGTCTGCGTGGCGATACCGGCGTGATCGGTGCCCAGCACCCAGCGCGTGGACTTGCCGCGCATGCGGGCCATACGGATGATGGCGTCCTGGATGGAGTCGTCAGTAGCGTGACCCATATGGAGCTTGCCGGTCACGTTGGGAGGCGGAATGGTGACGGTGCAGTCGCCCACGCCCTCACGGCGCTTGTAGTAGCCGCCGTCGAGCCACTTCTGCAGGATCGCCGGCTCGTTGGTCGACGGATCGTAGTTCTTGGGCATCTCTTCCATATATCTCTCCCTTGCCCGTCGGGGAGGAATGTAGGCCCGATTTTCGCTCGGTCAGGTCCTGGGCTCGCTCGAAGACCACATTAAGTGGTCTTCGGCTCGTGCGGAATCTACGAAAATCGGGCCTACATTCCTCCCCTTAGGTATCGATTACTTCAGTCTGAATGACTTCGCTGAGGCTTAAACAAACACACAGAATAACACAGGTAGTTGGGTGTTTTGCGTATATATAAAATAGCCTACGACCGCGGATGGTCGGAGGCTATCGACAAAGACGTTTTGACAGGTTTTAGCCGTAGATGCGCTGGGGCTGTTCTTCGCCCTTTACGGAGGCTTCGGTCACGATGACCTTGGCGACGCCTTCCTCGCTGGGGAGGTCGAACATCGTCTGCTGCAGCACGTCCTCGCAGATGGAGCGCAGGCCGCGGGCGCCGGTCTTGCGGGCGAGTGCCATGCGGGCGATCTCGTGCAGCGCCGCGTCCTCAAACTCAAGCTCAACGTCCTCGAGCTGGAACATCTTACGGTACTGGCGCACCACGGCGTTCTTGGGCTCGGTCAGAATCGACACCAGATCGTCCTCGTCGAGCGCCTGCGTCTGGGTGACGACGGGCGTACGGCCCACAAACTCGGGGATCATGCCAAAGGCGTTGAGGTCCTGCGGGAGCACCTGACGCAGCAGGTCGTTCTCGTCGACCGAAGTGGGGCCGGCGATCTCGGAGTTAAAGCCCACGCCCTTGTTGCCAACACGGTCGGCGATGATCTTATCCAGGCCCACAAAGGCACCGCCGCAGATGAACAGGATGTTGGTCGTGTCGATCTGCAGCAGCTCCTGCTGGGGATGCTTGCGGCCGCCGGTGGGCGGAACGCTTGCCACCGTGCCCTCAAGGATCTTCAGCAGCGCCTGCTGAACGCCCTCGCCCGAAACATCGCGGGTGATGGAGAGGTTCTCGGCCTTGCGGGCAATCTTGTCGATCTCGTCCACGTAGATAATGCCGACCTGCGCGCGCTCAATGTCGCCATCGGCAGCATTGATGAGCTTGAGCAGGATGTTCTCCACGTCCTCGCCCACGTAACCGGCCTCGGTGAGCGCGGTGGCGTCGGCGATGGCAAACGGCACCTCGAGGATGCGCGCGAGCGTCTGGGCGAGCAGAGTCTTACCGGTACCGGTGGGACCGAGCAGCAAAATGTTAGACTTGGCGAGCTCCACCTCGTCCATATCATCGTCGAGCTGCGAGTCAAAGCCGTCGTCAAAGGCCGAAAGCGCAGCACCGCCCTCGATCACGCGGCGGTAGTGGTTGTACACGGCAACCGACATGGCGCGCTTGGCGTCCTCTTGGCCCATGACATAGGCCGAAAGCTCGGCATAGATCTCGTGCGGCGTCGGCACGTGCGTAATGACCTGGCGGGCATCGTCCTCGAGCTCAAAGCCCTCGGCCTCAGGATCCACAGCAGGCTGAGACGCAGCCTGGCCGTGGTCGTTAAGGAAGCCCGGCAGCTTGCCGTTGCGGGCGGCATCCATAAAGTCCGAAGCCAGCGACTCCTCCAAGATCTCGGAGCAGGCGGCAACACACTCGTCGCAGATAAAGATGTTGGTCGGACCCTTAACAAGGCGGCGAACCTGGCCCTGCTCTTTTCCGCAGAAGGAGCAGCGGATGGGGTTGCCGTTCTCGTCAAAGTTGTCCTGCATGTTACCGGCCATCCTAGGCGTCCTTCGCGGCCAAGTCGCGCGAGGTGACGATGCGGTCGATCAGGCCGTAGTCGAGGGCCTCGGCGGCGGTCAGGTAATTGTCGCGCTCGGTATCGGCCTGGACCTTCTCGATGGGCTGGCCCGAGGCATCGGACAGGATCTGGTTGAGCTCGCGGCGGGTCTTCTTGATCTCCTCAGCCACGATCTCGATCTCGGTCTGCTGGCCCTGGGCACCGCCGCTGGGCTGGTGAATCATGACCTTGGAGTGCGGCAGGCAGAAGCGCTTGCCCTTGGCGCCAGCCGAAAGCAGCACGGCGGCCATGGACGCGGCCATGCCCACGCAGATGGTGGAGACCTGCGGCTTGATGAAGTTCATAGTGTCCAGAATGGCCAGGCCGGAGTAGACCTCTCCGCCGGGCGAATTGATGTAGAGCGAGATATCCTTCTCGGCATCCTGGCTCTCAAGATGCAACAGCTGGGCAACGACCAGGTTGGCGCTGACGGAGTTGATCTCCTCGCCCAAGAAGATGATGCGGTCGTTGAGCAGGCGCGAATAGATATCGTAGCTGCGCTCGCCGCGCGGCGTCTGCTCGATAACGTATGGCACGAGGGCGGAATCGAACTTAGCGATCATACGCATCTCCATTTCTCTCTTGCGGACCAAATTGGTTCTAGATAAACGTACGGTGCCCGCATGCTATGCATTGGCTGGCACCGTACGAAGCAACCGGATAACCGGTGTATAACTTTACCCCATCACGGGCGCACGCATGCGCTCGCGGGCAAGGTGGCGAGAATTACTCGGCGTCCTTGGCGGTCTCGTCGACCTCGGTCACCTTGGCGTTCTCGACCAGGTGGTCGACGGCCTTGGAGCGACGGATGGACTCGCGGACGGCAGGCATGCGGCCGTCGGCGATGAACTCGGCCTTGGAAGCCTCGACATCCTTGACGCCGGCCTTCTCGAACTCGGCGTTAATGTCGTCCTCGGTGACCTCGATCTTGAGCTCGCGGGCGAGGACGTCGAGGGCCAGGGACTCACGGGCAACGTCGTTGGCCTGCTTGTGCAGGTCGCCGATGAACTGCTCCATGGTCAGGCCGGAAGCGGGCAGCCAGGTGTCCAGCGTCATGCCGCGGGCAGCGAGGTTGGACAGGAAGTTCTGGCCAAGCTCCTCAAAGACGGACTGCTCGTAGTCGGCGTCCATCTCCTCGAGCTGCAGGCGCTCGGCGAGAGCGGAGACGCAACGGTTCTCCTTCTCGGCCGGGAGGCGGGAAGCCTTGTCCTGCTCGATCTCGAGCTTGATGGCGTCGCGCATAGCGTCGATGCTGTCGAAGCCAAAGTCAGACTTGACGAGCTCGTCGGTGAGCTCGGGGGTGTTGCGGACCTTGATGCCCTTGACGGTGACCTCGACGGTGTGGGTCTCGGCCTCCTCGCCCTCCTCGGCCTCGTCGGTCCAGGTGACGGACTTGACGTCGTCAACGTTGGCGCCGATCAGAGCCTCGTTGAACTCGGCGGGGTTGCTGTCGCTACCGGCGATGAGCATGCGGCCTTCGGCGGCAAAGTTGTCGGCATTCTCGACGGCCTTGAGGTCGACGGTGACGTAGTCCTCGGCCTCGACGGCGCGGCCCTCGACGTCCTCGAAGGTAGCGCGGTAGTTGAGGAGCATCTCGACCTGGTTGTTGATCTCGGACTCGGTGACCTCCGCAGGGGGCATCTCGATCTCGACAGCGTCGAAGGAGGAGAGCTCAGCGGCGGGACGCAGGGAGAACTCGACGGTGTAGGTGTAGTCCTCGTGATCCTTGGCGAGGTCGAGCTCCTTGTAGTCACCGCTCTTGGTGGGGACGATGTCCAGCTCGTTGAGGACGGCGGGCTCGTTGGCGGCGATCAGGTCGTTGGTGGCCTGAGCGAGGGTAGCCTCGGCGCCAAGAGCGGAATCGATGACCGGACGGGGAGCCTTGCCGGCACGGAAGCCCGGGAAGCGGTACTTCTTGGCGGTGTCCTTGTAGGCCTTCTTGATCGCGGCGTCGACGTCGGCGGCCGGGATGGTGACCGTAGCGGTGAGCTTGGCGTCCTTGACGTCAGAAGCGGTGATGTTCAACACGTTCCTCCTCATACTGCCCAGCTTATCTGAGGTGCTGGTACCTTTATGCAACAAAGAGTCGCGACGGCCGAAGCCGACGCAGATGCGTTGGTGCGGGCGAAAGGACTCGAACCTTCACGGGAATCCCACCAGAACCTAAATCTGGCGCGTCTACCAATTCCGCCACGCCCGCATGAGCGCACAGACTAGGAATGATAGCAGATACGAACGACAAGCGCACGCACACGTTTTACAGGCTCACGACCTCACCACGAGTGCGAAAGGCGGGGCGAGTTGCCCCGCCCCGCCCATTACGACTTGTTCGCCGACCCGCTACTCCCCCAGCAGGGCCTTCTCGGGCGTGATCGGCAGCGAGCGCACCTGGTGGCCGGTGGCGTGTGCCACGGCCGAGGCCACGGCGGCGAGCGGCGTGTTAATGACGACCTCGCCGATCGACTTGGCGCCAAACGGGCCCGTCGGCTCGTAGCTCGGCTCAAAGGCCACGCGAATACTGCCGATGTCCAGGCGCGTGGGCAGCTTGTAGCTCATAAAGTTGCCGGTGCGCAGGCGGCCGCGGTCGTCGTGCTCGACGATCTCGTAGAGCGCGTGGCCGATGCCCTGGGCAATGCCGCCCTCGGCCTGGACGCGCGCGAGTGCCTCGTTGATCACGGTGCCGCAGTCCACAGCCGCCGCGTAGTCCACCACAGTCACCTTACCGGTGGCCTTGTCGACCTCGACCTCGGCAATGCCGGCCATAAACGGCGGGGGCGAAACGGGCAGGCAGGCAGAAGCATGCGAGGTGAGCGCGTCGCCGCCCGCGATGTTCTTGACGCACAGGTTGGCAAAGTCGCGCAGCGTGAGGTAGCGGTTCTGCTCGCGCGCGGCACGCTCGTCGGACAGGCGCACGTACTGGCCGTCGAAGACCACGTCGGCGGCGTCCACATCCCACATCTGGGCGGCCTTGGCACAAATCTTCTCACGCAGCTCGGTCGCGGCGTTCTTGGCGGCAAGGCCCGTCACGTACGTGCCCGAGCTCGCGTACGAGCCAGCGTCGAACGGCGACACGTCGGTGTCCACGCCGCGTACCACGATGAGCGAGCTCTCCACGCCCAGCTCCTCGGCGGCAATCTGCGCCAGGATCGTGTCGACGCCCATGCCGTTATCGGTAGCGCCGGTGCCGATGGTAATGAAGCCGTCCTCTTCCAGGCGCATATCGATGCCGGCGATGTCGACATTGGAAATGCCCGAGCCCTGCATGGTGAGCGCACAGCCCAGAGCACGCACGCGGTCGCCCAGGTCGACGGCCAGCGGCTTGTCGCGCCAACCGATCATGTCCATCGCGCGCAGCAGGCAGCGGTCGAGTGCGCAGGCGTTGAGCTTTTCGTTGTAGTACTGCGGCATGATCTCGCCCTCGCGCACGATGTTCTTAAGGCGCAGGTCGGCGGGGTCCATGTGCAGCATGTCGGCGAGCTCGTTAACGGCGCTCTCCACGGCAAACTGGCCCTGGGTGGCACCGTAGCCGCGATACGCGCCGCCGCGGTTGGTATTGGTGTAGACAGCGTCCCAGCCAAAGCGGCTCGCCTTCACATGGTTGTAAATCGGCAGGCTCTTGTGGCCCGAAAGGCCGATCGTCGTGGTGGCGTGCTCGCCGTACGCTCCGGCGTTGGACAGCGTGTGCAGGTCGATGGCCGTGATGGTGCCGTCGTTCATGGCGCCCAACTTGACGGTCATCTGCATCTGGTGGCGCGAGTTGCCCGCGGTGATGGTCTCCTCGCGGGTGTAGCAGCAGTAGCTCGGACGGCCAGTCTGCTGGGTGACGAACGCCACGAAGATCTCGCAGCAGCCCGTCTGCTTGGAGCCAAAGCCGCCGCCGATGCGCGGCTTAATGACCTGCACCTGCGACTGCGGAATGTCGAGCGACTGCGCGACCATGCGGCGCACGTGGAAGGGCACCTGCGTCGAGGTGGTCACGGAGATGCGCCCAAACGCGTCGGTCGTCGCGAAGGCGCGGAAGGTCTCCATGGGCGCGGTCTGCGTGGCCTGGCTGGTGTAGGTGCGCTCAAAGACGATGTCGCTCTGGGCGAAGGCCTCGTCCAGGTCGCCAAAATCGCTGGTACCGCTGCACACCAGATTGCGTGGGACATCGCCGCCCTGCGGGAACATAAAGGTCACGTCGCCCTCGGGGTGGACCACGATATCGTTATCGAGTGCCTGGGTAAAGTCGAGCAGGGGCTCGAGCACCTCATAGTCGACCTTGATGAGCTTGAGCGCCTTGTCGGCAGCCTCCTCGGTCTCGGCAGCGACGATCGCCACCTCCTCGTTTTGGTAGCGCACAAGGTTCTCGAGAATCAGGCGGTCGTAGGGACTCGGCTGCGGATAGCTCTGACCGGCGATAGTAAAGCGGCGCTTGGGCACGTCCTCGTAAGTGTAGACGCCCACAACGCCGGGCACCTTCAGGGCGCGCGACGTATCGATGGAGCGGATCTTGGCGCGGGCATAGGGGCTGCGCTTGAGTTTGACGATCAGGGCGCCGGCGGGCACCATATCGCCCGTGTAGACGGGACGGCCCTCGAGCAGCGCCTTCGAGTCCTTCTTGGGCTGCTTATGGGTGATCTGCTTGTACGAGACACCGTCGCAGCTGGTGTCGTTGACCGGCAGCTCGGGCATCTCAAAGCCCACATGCACGCCGGACTCGTTAAGAAAGCGGACGATGGCGCGCAGCTGGCTCTCATAGCCGCTGCAACGGCAGAGGTTGCCGGCGAGCTGGCGTGAGAGTTCCTCGCGCGTGGCGACGAGGCTCGGGTCCTCCTTGGCGGCGCGTGCAAGCGCCAGCACGTTCATGATGAGGCCGGGGGCGCAAAAACCGCACTGCTCGGCGCCTTCGGCAGCCATCGCACGGGCAAGCGCCTCGGACTCGGCTTTGAGGCCCTCGAGCGTGGTGATGGAGCGGCCCTCGATGCGCGCGGCGGGAACCGAGCAGCTCAGCACCGGGTCGCCGTCGAGCCACACCGTGCACAGGCCGCAGTTGGTGGTCTCGCAGGCGCAGCGCACCGACGAGCAGCCCTGCTCGCGCAACAGTGCAAAGAGCATGGTGTCGGGGGCAATCTGAACCTTGACCTTACGGCCGTTGAGCGTAAAGGAAAGATCGATGAGTTTGGCAGCCATTAGCGCACCTCGCTAGAATCGACGCCGGGCACGCGGCGGCAGGAATACTCGTCCGTGGCGAACTTGGGGATCTGCACGGTCTCGAGCTCGCGGGCAAGCGCGGCCGAAAGCTCGATGCCGGCGGCACGGCGCACAGCCTGGATGGCGAGCGGGGCAGAGATGCGGCGGCGGTAGTCGGCCGAGCCCCACAGGTTGGTGCCGTAGCTCAGCGAGCGCACGGATGCGGCCAGGGCGCGAAGCTCGTCCTCGGAAGGATGCTCGTTCACCAGGCCGCACGCCTCGCCCTGCAGCAGAGTCGCGTGCAGCGGGCGGGCGCCCACGGTGACGTGCCAGGTGTTGTCCCACCAGGCGGCGGTGACGTTCAGCGAGGGGAAGTCGGTCGCGGCCTTGCGCACGGCCTCGTAGCTCGCGCGGTAATCATGCTTGACGACCACGACGTGCTCGATCACGTCGCGCACATAGCCCATATCCACGAACTCCGCGAGCGGCACGCGACCGGCGCCCGTCAGCTCAACATAGGAATCGAGCGCGAGAAAGGCGGAGAGAACGTCCGAGAAGCCAAAGCGGCCGTAGATGCTGCCGCCCACCGTGGCGGTGTTGCGCAGCTGCACGCCCACGATGTCGTGGACGGCGAACTCAAAGACATTATTGACAAGCGCGTTGAGCCCGGCATGACGCTCGAGCTGGCGCAGGGTGCACATGGCACCGATGCGAAACTCGGTCTCGGTCTCCTCGATATGATCGAGTCCGCAGGCCGAAAGGTCAATCGCCGTCGCCACGCGACGCGAACCCAGGCGCATCCAGATGCCGCCGCCCACAATCTTGTTGTTGCGGTTCTTCTGCAAGAGCTCATAGGCTTCGGCCGCGTTTCCAACACGGACGTAGGTACCGAACTTGAGCACGTTCTCCCCCATCTCTTCACTTGTCCAGTACCTTTAAGTGTACCAAACGAGGGGGCACAGCTCGTGTCGGGACAAAATGAACCGTTTTCCTCCGTCGCATGCGGATCAAAAAAGGCTCCCAGCCAAGATGACTGGGAGCCTTCTGCGATGCTATGTCGAGCGAAGATTTAGCAGACGCCCTGGGCGAGCATGGCGTCGGCGACCTTCAGGAAGCCGGCGATGTTGGCGCCCATGACGAAGTTGCCCTCCTCGCCGTACTCCTTGGCGGTGTCGTCCACGTTGTGGAACATGCCGCGCATGAGCTGCTCGAGCTTGCCGTCGACCTCCTCGAAGGTCCAGGACAGGTGCTCGGCGTTCTGGCTCATCTCCAGGCCGGACACGAGCACGCCACCGGCGTTGGCAGCCTTGCCGGGCATAAAGGCGACGCCGTTCTCCTGGAAGTAGGTCGTGGCCTCGATGGTCGTGGGCATGTTCGCGCCCTCGCCGACCACCTTGCAGCCGTTGGCGACGAGCGCCTGGGCGTCCTCGAGCAGCAGCGTGTTCTCGCGAGCGCAGGGCAGCGCGATGTCGCAGGGAAGCTGCCACACGCCACGGCCGTCGCCCTCGTGCCACGTGGCATTGGGCTTCTCGTCGACGTACATAGCGAGCGTGACGCCCTTGTCGTGGCCAGAGCGCTTCTTGTTATAGACATGCTCGAGCACGGTGTAGTCGATGCCGTCGGGGTCCTCGACCCAGCCGTGGGTGTCGGAGCAGGCCAGCACCTTGCCGCCGAGCTGGGCGACCTTCTGGACCGCGTAGATGGCGACGTTACCGGAGCCGTGAACGACGACGTTCTTGCCCTCGAAGGACTCGCCGCGGCTCTTGAGGTACTCGTCCACAAAGTAGACCAGACCGTAGCCGGTGGCCTCGGTACGGGCGAGCGAGCCGCCAAAGGAGAGGCCCTTGCCGGTAAGGACGCCGGTCCACTCGTTGGTCAGGCGCTTGTACTGACCGAACATGTAGGCAACCTCGCGGCCGCCAACGCCCAGGTCGCCGGCGGGAACGTCGGTATTGGGGCCAATATGGCGATAGAGCTCGGTCATGAAGGACTGGCAGAAGTGCATGATCTCGTTGTTGGACTTGCCCTTGGGGTCAAAGTCGGAGCCGCCCTTGCCGCCGCCCATGGGAAGGGTGGTCAGGCTGTTCTTGAGGATCTGCTCCAAGCCCAGGAACTTGAGCATACCCAGGGTGACCGTCGGGTTAAAGCGCAGACCGCCCTTGTAGGGTCCAATGGCAGAGTTGAACTCGACACGATAGCCGCGGTTGACCTGGACCTTGCCCTGGTCATCGACCCAGGGGACACGGAACATAACGATGCGCTCGGGCTCGACGAGGCGCTCAAGCAGGGCGGCCTCCTCGTACTCGGGATGGGCGTCGAGCGCCGGCTGGATGGTGCCGAGGATCTCGGTCGCGGCCTGGATGAACTCAGGCTGCTCGGGATAGCGGGCCTTGAGCTCGTCGAGAACTTTCTGCGTGTAGCTCATGCTTCCTCCAATTGATGGAAAAAAGGTGTCGTTCGCGGCGCCCCATGCGCCGCGAGCTTTATCGAGTATGGATAATATCGCACTGTTGCAGCAAAGTTTCGCATAAGCCGACGAGCAGATGTTTCGTTTTGATTACGATGCAGGTAGAAGCGTTTTTGAGCACCCGACGTACAAATCGCGTGTTTCGAAGCTGTTTCGTCCACATGGTCCATACCACCACAAAGAGGACAGGCACCTTTGTGGTGGTTGGCAGGATGCGTTGGCGGGAACGTATGTGAATCGAACACATCCAAGACGTTTTGCACGCCTCACAACGGTTTTGAGGACCGCGGGGCCCACCGGAGCCCATCCGTTCCCAAACGTGGCGGTATTTTACCAAACCCAACAGACCACAACCGAAAAGAGCGATGCGGAAACCGCTAACGCAGCGATCTCAGACCGCCGGCCTCCTTGTCGAGTACTGTAAAGCGCACGGCATCCAGGTGCTCCAAGATGCTAATGGTTCGTTTGCGCGACACGCCCAGGGCTTCGCGCAGCACACTCGTGGTGGCGGCGCCGCCAGCAGCCTCGATAGCCGTCGCAACAACCTCACGCGCATGGGCCTCGGCAGCGGCGGACAAGGCAACGTCGCGCTCGACCTTAACGATCGAGTGGTTGAGCGAAAGCTCGCGCAGTGCACGCGTCATGGTGTCGCGATCGAGCTGCAACTGTTCGCTCACCTCGGGAAGCGTCGGCGCATTAAGACCGGCCTCATCCAGCAGGGCCACGATACGCTGGCCAGCCTCGCGCACCACGCGTATCGCCGCGGCGGCGGAATGCGGGTCGAACACCTCGGCACCGTCGACGGCGCACACGCCACGTGCACAGCCCTCGGCAATAAGTGCCATCGCGACATCGTTACCGGCGCCCGGCCAAGCCGCGTGCGCGACCGCACCGGACGTAAAGCCGATCTCCTTGGGAGCCGCCGCGTGCATGGAGGACAAGGCCGCAGCCAGCACATCCATTGCAGCATCGAGAGCCGAGGCATCTGCGTAGAGCACCGCACCGCCCGCAGCAAGCTCGCACACGGCAGCCTGGTCCACAAGCCCACGCAAAACGATCTCGACCTCGCCGGTAACAAGATCGAGCGCTGCGGCAACACCGGCAGCAGCAACAGGCAGCGTTTGCAGCGCCAGCCACGCGTGTACGCCGTCCGCGACATCTCCGGACTCAAGCGCCGCATACAACGCGCGCTCCCCCGCCGACAGGACCCGCGCGCGGCGACAGCGCGATAGCAGGACGCGTCCGCCGCCAAGCAGCGAAATCGGCGAATACGACAGAATGACGGCATGATCGCCGGCGCGCAACGGCAGCGGCCGTTCCAGGCGCACCTGCACCACACGCGTCTCGCCGACCGCAATAGGCGGCTCGTCGTCTAAAAGCATAATGCGGCCGAGCACCTCAGCCGTGCCCGCCATAACGTGCACGCGTGTACCCGAAGCAAGAACGCCGGCTCGCACGCCATCGCGCCCCACATATGTCAGTTGCATCAAAAAGCGCAGCGTCTGGCCCACGCGACCCTCGACGCCGAGCATCTCGCCGCGCTTGAGGCCCGCCACGCCATCGCCCACCAGGTTCAGGGCGACGCGCTGGCCGGGAACCGCGCACTGGGTATCCCCGTGAACCTGCACCCCGCGCACGCGACAGCGCGTTTGCGACGGCAGCGCAACGAGCTCATCGCCAACCGAAACGGGACCGTCGTGCAGCGTACCCGTCACGACGGTTCCGGTGCCGCGGATGCTAAAGCAACGGTCGATGGGAAGACGGGGCGCGGCGCCCGAGCCAGCGGTCGCCTCCAGATGCTCCGACCAGCACGAACAAACCGTGTTATCGAGCGTCGTAAGCAGCTCGTCCAGGCCCTCGCCCGTCTTGGAGGACACCGGCACTATAGAGGCACCCGCAAACACGGTCCCGTCCAGAAACGCCTCGACATCGAGCTCCGCCAGCGCGGCAATCTCGTGGTCGGCCAAATCGCGCATCGTGAGTGCGACGACCATGCGCGTCACACCCAACAGCTCCAGAACCCGAACGTGCTCGCGGGTCTGCGGCATCACGCCCTCAACGGCCGAAACCGCCAGCAACGCAACGTCCACGCCGGTGGCGCCCTGCACCATGGCGCGCAGATAGTGCGCATGCCCGGGTACGTCGACCAAGCCGACAAGCTTGCCGCTGGGAAGCTCGAGCTCGCCAAAGCCGAGCTCAGTGGTCATGCCTCGGCGCCGTTCGACCTCCAGACGGTCGGGATTTTTGCCGGTCAGCGCCTCGATAAGGGCCGACTTTCCGTGGTCGACGTGTCCTGCCGTTCCGACGATAACGGGACATTCGACAAGCTCGCGCGCGGTCATCGACGCAAACCTGCCCGCACGGCATCCGCCAACGCAGACGCACACAGGTCAAGGTCGGTGTCGCGCAAAAGCGTGCGAACGTCAAAAAGCACCTGGTCGTGCCGCACGCGCGTCACAACCGGCGTATCGGGCTCCTGTACCATAGCGCGCTTTAGGCCATCGGCGGATAGACGCCCATCGACGGGACAGACGGCAACGCAAAAAGTTGGGAGCTCGACGGTCGGCAGCGAACCGCCGCCCGGAGCAGACACGCCCTCGACAACCTGCAGCTCCACCGCCTCCTCACACTGAGACTCGCGAAGCTTGCGCAGCATGCGGTCATGCAGGCGCTTGGCCTGACGCTCGAGCGGAGCCGGCGCGCCGGAAAGCATGTTGAGCACCGGGATCTCCCGACGCGCTGTATCGGATCCGGTCACATACAGGCGCAAAGTGGCCTCGAGCGCCGCGAGCGTGAGCTTGCCGGGGCGAAGCGCGCGCATAAGCGGATGCGAGGCACAGGCGGCGATTACCTGGGCGCTACCGAGAATAATGCCCGCTTGCGAGGCGCCGAGCAGCTTGTCGCCCGAGCACGAGACGACGTCAACGCCGGCGCAAAGCGAGGCGGGCGTGGGCTTCTCCCCAGCATCGACGAGCACCTCATCTGTAAGCAAAGCGCCCGAGCCCTGGTCCTCGTACAGTAACAGCCCGTGCTCATGCGCCAGCGCAGAAAGCTCCGCCGCGGAAACCTCCTCGTGGAAACCCTCGATACGGTAGTTAGAAGGATGAACTTTCAAGATCATCGCCGTATTGGGCGTAATGGCGCTTCGGTAATCATCCAGATGCGTGCGGTTGGTGGAGCCCACCTCGACAAGCTTGGCACCCGAAGCCGCCATGATATCGGGAATGCGGAAGCTGCCGCCCACCTCGACAAGCTCGCCACGGCTCACGATGACCTCTTTGCCGCTTGCATGCGCGGCAAGCACCAGCAGCACCGCCGCGGCGTTGTTGTTGACAACCAGGGCGTCCTGCGCCCCCGTGAGCGTGCGCAGCAGACGCGCGGCATGCTCTTTGCGGCCCCCACGGGCACAGGTCGCGACGTCATACTCAAGCGTGCTGTAGCCGCGGGCGACATCGGCCACCGCCTGCACCGCTGCGGGAGCAAGCGGAGCACGGCCCAGATTGGTGTGAATCACAACGCCCGACGCGTTGACGGCAGGGCGCAGGGTCGGCAGCGACAGTCGGTGGCACCGCTGCTCGATGGCCAAGGCGAGCTCGCGCTTATTCCTAGCGGGGACGCCAGAGCGAATCGCCTCGCGCTCGGCATCGAGCTCGGCATCAATCGCCTCGCGCACAATCATGTCGCCCGCATCGCCGGCAGCCTTCATGACCGGCCACTCGGCCAGCAGCTCGTGAACGGCGGGAATGGAGCGCAGGCGGTCGCGCACCTCGGCAGGCATGGATTCGCAGTCGCTCATGGAAAGCCTTTCGACATGTTCAATAAAAAGCGGGTCCCCTTTGTCGTCAGCAGCAAAATGCGGCAACGCACATGCAAAAAGGGACAGGTCCATTATGGCAGCTCGTGACAAGACGGCGCAGCGCCTCGCTCAAAACCTGCCAAAATAAACCTGTCCCTTTTTGGTCGGTTATGGGTTGGGTCCTTTAGGACTCTTTGTTGGCGTAGATAAACCAGTAGCCCAGCGCCACGATCAGGGCGCCACCCACGATATTGCCCAGCGTGGCGACCGTAAGGTTGAGCGCCAACCCGGCAGCGTTGAGGGCATCGGCGCCAGCGACATCGGCTCCATAGCCGCAGGAGTGCATCAAAATACCCATGGGCAAAAAGTACATGTTGGCGACGCAGTGCTCAAAACCGCAGGCCACAAAGGCAGCGATGGGCAGCAAAATGCCCACGACCTTGTCGACCACGGTCTTGCCGGCAGTGCCGATCCATACGGCCAGGCAGACAAAGATGTTGCACAAAATGCCGCGGAAGAAGATGGTAACGGCGTCGATCGCAACCTTACCGGCGGCGACGCTCACCATGGTATTGGCGACGGCCTCGCCGTTGAGCTTATAAATAGCTGCCATGTAAATCAAAAAGACAACGAACAGGGCGCCGGCAAAGTTGCCGATCCACACAACAGCCCAAGCCTTGAACATCTGGACGAGCGTAATCTTTTTGCTCTTAAGCGCGCATACCATAAGCGAGTTACCGGTAAACAGCTCCGCGCCGCAAATGAGCACGAGCACCAGTCCCAGGCAAAAAGCAAGACCGCCCACGAAGCGCTGGGCGCCCCAGCCAAGCGTGGGATCGCTCAGAAAGACCGTGAAGAACAGGCCGCCGAAGGCGATAAACGCTCCGGCGAACATGGCGAGCAAAAAGGCCTTCGAGACCGGCAGGTTGGCCTTGGTAACGCCGGCAGCCTCGGTCTTCGCCTCGATCGCGGCGGGCGCCAGACAATCGGGGGTGGGGTATTCTGCCTTACTCTGTGCCATGGCAATCACTACTTTCTTACGATATGGGACAAGCGTTGCTCATGAACATGTCCCGCTGGGGTGGACAAAAACAAAACAGGCCAGAAGTAAACGTACCTCTGACCTGTAAATAGCATGGAGCGGGCGACGGGAATCGAACCCGCGTCATCAGCTTGGAAGGCTGGGGTTCTACCATTGAACTACGCCCGCAAGATATGGTCGGGACGACAGGATTTGAACCTGCGACATCCTGCTCCCAAAGCAGGCGCGCTACCAAACTGCGCCACGTCCCGAAGGTGTTGAGCAGCTAAGGTCTAAACCTTGCGTGTCCCAAAGCGAAGGAAATTATAGGGGAGACTCCCCGCCTGTGCAAGCATTGATGCCTTAGCTCCTCGAATGTGCGACAAAACGACTATGGAGCAGACCGATCACAAATGCCACCACGGCAACCGGCGCCCACGCGGCACCGATATCCGCCAGCGGCAGCGCATCGAACGGCAACCACGCGCCCGCAAAGAATGCGTCGCGGACCGAGGTGATCACGCTCTGCACCGCGACCACACCGCCAACCCAGACCCACACCTGCGGATGAGCGTCGCAAAAGCCGTGCACCAGGCCCATCAGTACCAGCACGATGGCAACGGGATACAAGGCGTTGAGCATAGGCACCGAGAACATGAGGATCACGTCGAGACCCACGTTGGAGAGCACGCACGAAAACGCTGCGAACACAAAGGCGAGAACCGCAAAGGGGCGGCGCATGGCCTCCTCAGAGGCCTCCGCTCCCCCTTCGACCACATACGTCTCGCAGAAGTAACGCGAGCAGCAGCTGATGAGGCCGATGCACACGTTCATGCAGGCGAGGAAGAAGATGGCGAAGACCACGACCGTGCCGGCAAGCCCAAAATGCATGGAGGCCGAACGGGCGAGGATGGCGGCGCCGTTGGTAGCGTCGGGCATCACGGTGCCGAGCTGCATACCGGCAAGGCCCAAGCCGCAGTAGATGATGGCCATGAGTACGCCGGCGATCACACCGGAACGCGAAATCTCGAAGGCCACGCGCTTGTCATCGGTAACACCCAACTCGTGGATGGTCTCGGCGATGATGATGCCAAAGGCGAGCGACGCGAGCAGGTCCATGGTCTGATAGCCAGTCAGAAAGCCCTGCACGGCAGCGCCTGCATCGTAGGGGGCCTGCGGCGCGGCAGCGGGACCCAGCGGCGAGATCACGGCAGCACCAACGACCAGCACGATGAGCGCAATGAGCGCGGGGCCCGTAATGCGGCCGAGCACGTGTGTGATGACGCCCGGGCGCAGCGTGAGCGCAAACGCGACGACAAAGAAGCCGACGGCAAACACCAGGCGCGCCGTGCCGAGCGAGACGCCCTCGGGCAACAGCGGCACCAGCATCTCGAAGGCCGTGGAGCTCGTGCGCGGAATAGCCAGGCACGGGCCGATGGCCAGATACACCGCCGCAACGAAGAATTCGCCGAACTTGGGGTGCACGCGGCCAGCAAGCTCGCGCGCCGTTCCGGCAAGCGCCACGGCGATAAAGCCCATAACAGGCAGACCGATAGCGGCAATCAAAAAGCCGATCATGGCAACCGGCGTGGCAGAACCTGCCTGCAGCGCCAGCAGCGGCGGAATAATGAGGTTACCGGCGCCAAAGAGCATCGAGAACAACGCAATGCCGACGGTAACGACATGGTCGGAGCGCAAACCACGCGGGGCGGATGAGGCCATAGGCACACCTTTCGGGTCGAAACAAAAACGGGACGGGCAAAAACACTCGTCCCGCAAGTATATACGCTTTAGCAGGCTAAATCGCGCAAAGCGTCAATCGCGATGTCGACTTCCTTATCCGTGTTGAAATACCCAAACGAGAAGCGGACGACACCCTGGCGCTCGGTCCCCAGCGCACGGTGCATGAGCGGAGCGCAATGGGCACCGGGGCGCGTCGCAATCCCCCACCCTTGCATGAGCGCGTCCGAGATCTCGGCAGAGTCGATATCACCCACGTTGAGTGAAACGATCGCCGAGCGCACGGGCTGGTCAAAGGCACCGTAGAGCTTGATCTCCGGGATTTCGCGCACGCCAGCGAGAAAGCGATCCGCCAGTGCTCGCTCATGCGCCGCAATCGCCTCGACCCCACCTTGGGCCTCGATAAAGTCGAGGCCGGCAGAAAGGCCGGCGACACCGTGGCCGTTGAGCGTGCCCGCCTCCAGGCGCGTGGGCCACTCCATGGGCTGTAACGCATCGAAGCTGTGCACGCCCGTGCCGCCCATGGCCCAGGGCGCCACGTCGACGCCCTCCGCCACGGCCAGACCGCCGGTGCCCTGCGGGCCCATGAGCCCCTTGTGGCCGGTAAAGCACACCACGTCGAGCCCCATGGCCTGCATATCGATATGCGCCGTACCGGCAGACTGCGAGGCATCGACGATCACAAGCGCACCCGCGGCATGTGCCAAGGCCGCCACGCGCGCAATGTCGACCGCGCTGCCGGTCACATTGGAGGCGTGCGTCACCACCACGGCACGTGTGCCCGGCGTCACCAGCCGCTCAAGCTCTTCGTAGTCGAGCGCACCGTTCGCGTCGCAGCCCGCATGCTCAACGGTCACGCCCTGCTCTGCCGCCAGGCGGTTGAGCGGACGCAACACGGAGTTGTGCTCGAGCACCGTCGTGACCACGCGGTCGCCGCGACGCACCACGCCATTGATGGCGGTGTTGAGCGCGGCCGTGGAATTAGGCGTAAGGCACACATGGTCCGCCCTCGGGCAGCCCAGCAAGCGCGCAAGCTTGGCGCGGCAGCCGTGAATCGTGCGCGCCGCGTCGAGCGCGCCCGACGTGGCACCGCGCCCGGCATTGCCGAGCGAACACATCGCCTGCGCCACGGCATCGATGACCGTCTGCGGCTTGTGCATGGTCGTCGCCGCGTTATCCAGATAGATCATCGCACGACCTCCCACATATCAATCACGGTATAGCCCTCAGTGGGAACGCCCGCCGCGGCGAGCTCGCCGCGCAGCAGCTCCTCATCGGCAGGCAACGCTTTCCACGCCAGGCCACAGCCGGCAGCGACCTCCCCGGGCACGGGAATCGTTCGCCCGGGAAGGCCGCGCTCGATGCACAGAGACTCGCAACCCATGGCGGCCGCCGTGGTGGGAAACGTGATGACAAGCGCCGGGCGTTTCTCCCTCATGGCAACTCCAACCAATACGCTACGGGCGCACGACGCGCACGGCCTGCTCCATCTTCTCCACGATCACGTACATGTTGGTGACCTCGCCCACCGCAAGCTGGTCTTTAATGCCAAAGTGATCCAGGCAGGTACCGCAGGTGAGAATCTCGACGCCCTGCTCAGCCAGCCCCTTCAGGTCGTCGAGCACCGGAGAGCCCTCGACGGTCAGCTTGGCGCCGCCGTTATAGAACAGCATGGTCGCGGGCAGCTCCTCCTGCTGCATCACGGCAAAAATGAAGGCCTTCATGAGCTTGTGGCCCAGCTCGTCGTCGCCGCGGCCCATGCAGTCGGTGTAGACGGAAATGACGAGCTTGCCCTTGCCGGCGCTGGCGTCGCAAAAAGCGGCACCGTCCTGCTCGGGGTCCGCAACTGCCACGGCACCGGCGGTCGCGACAATCACGTGCCACTCGGCGTCCGAGATCTTCTCGACCGAGGCCGTGCAACCCTTCTCCTGCGCCATCTTGGAGATGTTCTTGACGGCCGTCTCGTTGTCGACCGAGGTCACGACAGTGCCCTCGCCATCGAGCTGCTTGAGGGCCTTGAGCGTCTTGACGACGGGCAGCGGGCAGGCATCGCCCATGGCATTGACTTCAATCTTGGTAGACATAGCTACATCCTTTCAAAAGGGACCGCCCAGAACAGTAGGCAGTCGCACAAACGGTTTTCTTTAATGCACAACGCGAACAGCAGGACCGCCCGGCTCCGCCTCGCACACGCGCCCGACGACGGCGGCGATACGTCCCTCGGCATGTAGACGGCGCGCAAGCTCACCCACATCGGCAGCAGGCGCCGCGATGAGCAAACCACCCGAGGTCTGCGGATCGTACAGTGCATCCAACATGCCCGGCTCCAGGTCCTCGTCGGCAGCCACGCGCGGGCCAAAGAAGTCCTGGTTGCGGTAGGCACCGGCAGGAATAATGCCCAGACGCGCCATATCGAGCACCTGGTCAAAGAGCGGCACCGCCCCCGACGTAAGTTCAATCTGCACGCCCGAGCCCTCGGCCATCTCGCACGCATGCCCGATCAGGCCAAAGCCCGTGATGTCGGTGCAGCCGTGAAGCTCGAGTCCCTCGGCCAGGCGAATCGGGGCCTCGTTGAGGGTACGCATCGAGTCAAACATGGCTGCGGCCTCGTCCTGCTCGATGAGCTCGCCCTTAATGGCCGTGGTGATGATGCCCGAGCCGATCGCCTTGGTCAGCAGCAGAACATCGCCCACGCGTGCGCCGCTGTTGGCGAGCATGTGGTCGAGTGGCACAAAACCGCTCACGGACAGACCGTACTTGGGCTCGTCGTCGTTGATGGTGTGGCCGCCCGCGATGGAGCAACCCGCCTCGACGCACTTATCGGCGCCGCCCGCCAGAATCTGACCGGCAACTTCAACGCCCAGGCAACTGGGTATGCAAAGCAGGTTCATGGCATGGCTCGGCCGCCCGCCCATGGCGTAGATGTCCGACAGCGAGTTGGCCGCAGCGATCTGGCCAAACAGGAACGGGTCATCGACCATCGGTGGGAAGAAGTCGATGGACTGCACGAGCCCCAGGTTCTCCCCTACGCGGAAGACGCTCGCATCGTCGGAGGTATCGAACCCCACGAGCAAGTTGTCGTTATGCACATTGGGTAAGTCGCCCAGGACCTGGGCGAGGGCTCCGGGAGCCAACTTAGCGGCTCAACCGCTCGCGGCAGTCATAGACGTGAGCTTAATCTGATCGTCAGCCATCGATACCTCCTCTCATCGGTCAATCATTTTCTCCCAGTATACGCATGAATGCGAGCCTGCAGCGGATGCATTAATTGAGCGCCTGTGCGCGAATCGCCGCACCGATGGCACCGGCAAAGCGGGCCTGGGGCGAGGTGGTGACCGGCGACCCCAGCAGCGCTGCCAGCCGCTCCACCACGAAGGCGTTCTCGCACAGGCCACCGGTCAGGTAGTACGGGGCGCCCGCGGCCTGCCCGGCCATGGTCGCCACGCGCGAGACCACGCTATCGATCACGCCACGCGCAATGTTCTCGCGCGGCTCACCGCGACCGATCAGGCTGATAACCTCGCTTTCGGCAAACACCGTGCACATGCTGCTGATCTTGGTAGGCTCGCCGGTGCGGGCGAGGTCTGCCATCTGCTGCTGGGAAATGCCTAGGCGGTCGGCCATGATCTCCAAAAAGCGCCCCGTGCCGGCGGCGCACTTGTCGTTCATGGCAAACTTGGCCACGCGGCCACTTTTGAGCTGAATGACCTTGGTGTCCTGGCCGCCCACGTCAATCACCGTGCCGTGATCGCCAAACAGGTGCACGGCACCGGTACCGTGGCAGGTAATCTCGGTCACGACCTTATGCGCATAGGGCACGGCGACACGGCCGTAGCCAGTCGCGACCACGCGAGCATCGTCGCCCGCCACGTCATAGCCGGCTGCGGCGAGCTCACCGCGCAGACGCTCGGCCGCATCGACCGAGGAGAACCCGGTTGGCTGCACGCACGTCCACGTCACCGAACCCGCGCCATCGACCACAGCAGCCTTAGCCGCCGTAGACCCGATATCGATCCCGATCCCTATCATGGCTCTCTCCTAATCCAAACATCAAAGACAGCGGCGCATTCAGGCGCCTTAGCTCTAGGTTTCTCAGGTGCCGGAGGTTGCCCCGAAAGAGGAGCGCAGCGTACTTTGGTACGCAAGCGACGGTTTGAGGGGCAAGATCCGGTGCCTGAGGAAGCTAGAGGGTCTCGATGAAGGCAGCGATGCGGGTCTCGATCTGGCCCATGTCACCGTTGCTGTAGTCGGTCTCAATCTTCATATACGGAATACCCGCGCCCTCGACAGCCTCCTGCATGCGCGCACTCTCCACGTTAAAGGTGTGGCAGGCCTGGAGCACGCTCTCTACCACGCCATCGACATGATACTTCTCGCACATGGCCAGCGTGTTTTCCATACGACCATCGTTGGGCGTCATGACCGAGCAGTTGATGTCCAGGTAGCGGTCGGCGATGGCACGCAGGATGTCGGGAGCCTCCGGATCGATCATCATGGCCGCCGTGCGCTCGCCCGAGCAATCGTCCATGCACACGACCACGCCGCCATTGGACTCGATGGTACGACCGATCTTGTTGATCACGCCGCCCACCGGGCAACCAGTGATCAGAATGCGCTTGGCATCCACCGCAACCGGGCGCTCGCCTGCGTCGTAGGCCTCGCGCAGCTTGGCGACCTTTTGCTCCAGCTGCTGCGTATAGGCCTCGATATCAAAGCTGAACGTACCGGCAAACATGGTGCTCATCAGGTCGACGCCGCTCATGGCCGCCGGCTGGTTGGCTTGCAGTGCAAACATCTCGAGCTGGGCCGCACGCAAGCGGTTGCGACGACGGACGGCAGCGCGCAGGTCATCGTCGGTAATCGTAATGCCGTAGAAGCCCTCGAGCTCCTCCTTGAGCAGGCGGCACTCCTCGTACCAGCCTTCACGCTCGTAGGCACGATCGCGACCCTGCGGAAGATGCAGAATGTGCGTGCGCTTGAGCTCGTTGAGCAGTTCGTACATCTTCTTCTTGCCGTCGCAGGTGGTCTCGCCGATGATCATGTCGCTAAAGTACGTAAACGGGCACTTTTGCGAATAGGCAAAACCATACGTAGACTTGATGAGCGGGCACAGGTTTGCCGGCAGCACCTTCTCGGCCTCGGGAATCACCTCGTCGGACGTACCACACAGAGCCACGCTCGAGGCGCCCGCGGCATCGATAATCTCGAGCGGCGTATAGCTGCACAAAAAGCCGACCAGGCGATTACCCGCCTGCTTATAATCCTTGACGCGAATAAACGCCGCCTTGCGTTGCTCGTTGAACTCCTCAAACGTGGACGGCAACGGCTGCTCAATATTTTTCGACATATAACTCCTTAACAAACCTTTTAACCAACCAAGGAAACGGCTTTCCCAGGTGCCCGAGGTTGCCGTGAAAGAGGAGCGTCGCGTACTTTGGTACGCAAGCGACGGTTTGAACAGCAAGATCGGGTGCCTGGGGAAGCCGCCGGGACGAATAGTCCTAGATGGTTTCCAAGAAAGCCTCAATCCTGGTTTGCAGTTGGCCTGCATCCTCGCCGGCGTAGTCGGTCGTGATGTGCATAAATGGAATGCCTGCCTCCTCGGCGGCCTTCTCCACGGCAAACGACTCCATCTCGTAGAGCGTGCAGAACTGCAGGGCCACGTCGACGATGCCGTCGGCGTGCAGGTCCTTGGCCATCTGGACAATGTCCTTCATACGCTGGTCGTTGGGCGTAAAGACGGCGCAGTTGATCTTAAAGTATCGCTCGGCGATGGCATCGAGCATCTCGTCAACCGTCTCACCGGACTCGTCGACCAGGTCCTTGTAATAGCGCGAACCCGTGCAGGACTCCTCGCCTACCACAACGCCGCCGGCCTTCTCGATGAGGTTGAACAGCTTCCAGTTGGGCACGGCCATGGGCGTGCCGGTGTACAGGATGCGCTTGGTCCCCTTGGGCGCCACGCCCTCGCCGGCCTCGACACGCTGCTCGCACTCAGCCGCCATATCGTTGATGGCCCCGGTCAGACGCGGCGTGTCGTCCATAAAGGCGGCCTGAACGGTCAGCAGGCTGTCGAGACCGCTGATGGGCGCTGGGTCGGCAGCGCGCGTGGCAGCGAGGCGCTGCAGGGCACGGCGCTTCTCATTGACGGCGTGGATGGCGGCTTTCAGACGCTCAGGCGTAATCGTGACGCCGCACTCTTCCTCGATCTTGGCGGCGAGCTTCTTGACCTCGGCCTTCCAGGTCACAAGCGTCGACTCGTCGTGTACGTTGGGAATATCCATGACGTACATGTTCTTTTGCGTGGCAAAGAACTCGTAGACTTTCTTCTTGCCGTCGCAGGTGTTCTCGCCTACCACCAAGTCACTCGACTCAATGTAGGGGCAGACCTCGCCCAGCTTAAAGCTGGCAAAGCTCTTGATGAGCGGACAAGTGTTGCGCGGCAAGTGCTCCTCGACCTTGTCGGTCGCCCAATCGGCACCCGAGCACAGACCCACGGGGATACCGTCGCAGGCGAGCACAATCTCCTCGGGCACGTAGACGCAGAAGCTGCCCACGATCTTGGTGGCCTCGCCGGCCTCCTTCTTGTCGAGCATCTCCTTAATACGGCCGCTGTGGATGTTGGTGGCGACAAAATCCAGGTAGGACGTGGACTTGGGGCGATTGTTCTGCGTCAGGAACATATCGCCGTACATCTGGCCCACGGCGCCCAGCAGCATGTCGTGGTCGGCAAGATTCATGCCGAGGCTCTCCCACATCGGATGGAAATCAAATTCTTCAGCCATAACGGTTCCCTTCTCGAACCAAAAACGGATAACAGCGGTATCGATGCACGACGGACGGCGATTGCCCGACCGTGCTCAAACCCGGAATTTTAGGGAACCAGCTTTGCGGTCGATTATTTAGTTGTGCGTCGTCTCTCCCGGAGCCGTGAACATACCTGCTCATATGCGACTCCGAGCCATATACAGGGCGCGCGCGGCAACGCGGCGAATATATGTCGTCTGCGGCATGTGCGCACCCTCCTTTACAAGTTGAGGTCAACTATATCAACGGTCATCGACCATGCGAACACCGTTGACATTCGTACGACAGCGTCATGTACCGTTGTTTAATAAATAATTATCTTAATTGATAAGAGTTTGTCATTCCCCATTCGGCGAACGGCAAAAACAAAGCCGCCGAGGCTTATATCCCCGACGGCATTACCCGGCGCTATCGACAAACCAAATGGATCCTGCTGGCATCAAAATGCATGCGCAGCGTCTCGCCTGCTTGCGGCAGCTCGTCGACAGGCATGCCCACTTTGTTGACCTTCCACTGCAGGCGCGTCGGCGCATCGGCACGCGGCGCGTCCAGCAGCACCAGGCGCTCAAAACGCGAATCGCTCACTCGGGCCACGTGCAGGTCATAGCTGTTGCGACCCCGCTCGGCACGATTGTCCACATGGAAGTAGCTCGCACGAATACCCAGGTACGCCACACTATCGGGAACCTCACGGCCCACGTTGAAGGTCATGCCCCAGTCCAGGGCCTCAACTTCCTGAAGCCCGATCTTGCGCGCGCGGCTCGTATTCTTGCAGCCCGTCAAGCGCAGCGCAGCCAAGGTTTGCGGCCGGCGGACCACGTCCTCGACGGAGCCGATCTCCTCCACATGTCCGTTATGCATCACGCAAATGCGCTCGCACAGGCGGCATGCCTCGTCAATATCGTGGCTCACGTAGAGCACGGTACGGTTACAGACGTCGAACAGGTCGAGCATGTTCTGTTCGAGCGCGCTCTTAAGATAGGAATCGAGCGCGCTCATGGGCTCATCGAACATAAAAATGCCCGGGTGTGCCGCCACCATACGAGCGAGCGCCACGCGCTGCTGCTGGCCGCCCGAGAGGCGCGCGGGATAGCGGTCGGCAAAGTCGGCCAGTCCAAAGATACCCAGGTAGCGCTCGGCAAGTTGCCTGCGCGCCGCGGCGTCGCCCGCGTCCTTTACACCGGCACATACGTTATCGGCCACCGTCATGTTGGGAAACAGCTGATAGTTTTGAAACATCAGGGCGCACTTGCGCTCCTGGGGCGACAGATTGATGCCCGACACCGAGTCAAAGAAGGTTACGCCGTTGACGACGATCTTGCCCTCGTCGGGCGTCTCCACGCCGGCAATACAGCGCAAGGTGCAGCTCTTGCCGCATCCGGAGGCGCCGAGCAGCGCCACACGCTCCTCGCCGGCATCGAGCTGAATGTCAAGGGTAAAGCCCGGATAGCGCTTTTTGATATCCAAAACGAGCGACATAGCTTATCGACCTCCCTGCGGTGCCGCGTCATCGCGCATAAGCTCGGCCAGCGCCTCGCGATCGATGCACAAGGCATCGCCGCCCACTGGGTCGAGCGAATCGGCCTGGCTGCCCAGCTGCTTGGCCTGCTTGCGCTCCGCGCGGGACAGGCCGCGCCCGCGGTACTTTTGCGAATGCGCCGTGTACATATTGATGAACAGGATGACCAGGAAACTGAACACAATCACGACGGCGACCCAAAAGAGGGCCACCGACGTGTTGCCGCCCATCCACTCAAAGTAGATGGCGATGGGGATGGTCTGGGTAATGCCGGCGTAGTTGCCCGCAAAGAACAGGGTGCAGCCAAACTCGCCCATGGCACGCGCGAAGGCAAGCACCGCGCCGGCGGCAATCGAGGGCCAGCCAAGCGGCATCATAAGCTTGGTAAAGATACGACGCTCGGACCATCCCAGGGTTCGCGCGGCATCGAGCATCTGCGTGTCGAGACTCTCGAAGGCTCCGAGCGCCGTGCGGTAGACCAGCGGAAACGACACAACGACGGCCGAAATGACCGCCGCGGGCCAGGTAAAGACGATCGAGATGCCGTGCGCGATGAGCCACTGGCCCACCCCGGTCGAGCGGCCAAACAGCATGAGGAGCAGAAAGCCGCAGACCGTGGGCGGCAGCACCATAGGAATCGTAAAGACCGAATCGAGCAGGCCCTTGATGCGACTCGAGGTACCCATAGTCTTCCACGCGGCAAACAGACCCAGTGCAAAGGCAATCACCAGGGCAAGGCCGCTCGTTTTGATAGACACCCAAAACGGGCGATAGTCAATGTCGCCCAAAAAGGAGGCCAGAGAGGTCAAGGGCCCCCGCTCATCCCGCAACACGACAGACGATGCTTCTACCATTTGAGCGCTATCAAGCCAACGCGCGCCGCCCTTGGCATCACCCGAGGCTGATGCAATTACCACATAGCGGTCCCCATCCGCACCACGCACATCAAAGCCATAGGTATACCCGCCGGCATCAAACGTTGTTTCCGCCGTAACATACCAAGGAAGATCCACGTCCCCTAGCTGCGCACCTCCCATGCGGTTTGCGCTGTCGAGCTCACAGACGAGGGCCTTGAGACCCGATACGCACTCGTTGTCCTGCGGATCCAATCCATACTTCTCGACCGCCTTGGGCGATATCCACACCACAACGCGATCGGCAGCAGGCGCCACTACAAGGTCCACGTCCTCGTCAACGGGAAACCGGTAGCCCTCAGGCTGGCCCTCCATGGCACGAGCAGTCCCCTTGGCCAACCGCTCAAAACCCTCGATCCCATAGGAAAGCCCATGAGCGGTCGCAGCAACCTGGGCCCCGTCCTCAGCGTCCCCAGCAAACGCAAATCCCGGCACCCAGCAAAGCGCGAAGGTCAAAGCACAGGCGACAAGCATGCGGAATCTATTAAGCACGAAAAGCTCCAAGCGAATACAAGGACGGAGTGAAACACAAAACGATGGAATTATCGCGCCAAGCCGCACTACGCGGAAAGCTCAAAGCCGTACTTAGCCCAAATCTTCTGAGCCTTCTTGTTGGACAGGCAAAAGTCGATGAACGCCTTAGCCTCGTCGGCATGTTCGGAGCTCTCGGCAACGGCGCCCGGATACACGATGGGCTTGTGCGAGTCCTCGGGACACACGAGCGCCTCCTCGATGCCGTCGTAGCGGAAGATATCGGAGCTGTAGACAAAACCGGCCACGCAGTCGCCTGTGGACACATAGGCGGCGGCGGTACCAACTTTGTCTGCCAGCGCGACCTTGTCGGCGATCTCGGGCGCATACTCGCCGTCGTCGCCCTCGGTGCCGGTATAGAGGCCCACAGAAGCCAGCGCCTGGTTGGCGTACTTGCCGGCGGGAACGGTCTTGGCGTCGCCAATGGCGATCTTGCCGCCCAGATTCGCGACGTCGGCGATGGCCTCGACCTTGGTGTCGGAGCCCTCGGCGCGAATGATCACAAGATCGTTGACGAACATATCCTCACGGGTGTCGGCATCGACGAGCTCGACGGTCTCAGCGTCATCCATGGTGCCCTTGGAAGCGGTGATGAGCACGTCGACCGTGGCACCGGCACGCATCTGCTCAACGAGGTCGCCGGACGCCTTAAACTGCGTGTCGGCAAAGGTGGTACCGGTCTGCTCGGTGTAGAGCTTCTGAACCTCGGGCAAAGCCTTCTCGAGCGAGTTGGCGGCAAAGACCTGCAGCTCGACGGTTTCCTTCTTGGAAGAGGCCTTGGCGGAGCCGGCATCGGAGCCGGTCGCCTCAGGCTCCTTGTTGCCGGAGCAGCCGGCAAGCCCAAGGCCGGCAGCGGCGACAGCGGAGAGTGAGACGAATCCGCGGCGAGAAACCATATCGAACATGTTCAACCCTTTCGTACCTTGTGCCCGGGTACCCCACCGCGGGCTTTATTCTGTAATTTGATTATACTTCGATGCGAATAATGATTATGAGAAATTATTCTCGTCTGAGAATATAGTTTCAAGCATGCCTACAGAATGCCGTCCCCTTGGGCGCAAATAAAAGGCGGAGCAGCCGTTCAGATCGCTCCGCCGCAGGTAAACCGCTTAGTTGGTATGTCCGCCGCCCGCTGTCATCTGAGCCGCATGCTCCAGCTGGTCCGCTATGGCCTCCCAGCTTTCGCGGGCGGCCTTCGTAGAACCAGGAAAGTTTACGACAAGTGTATGACCTCGTTGCATGCAAATAGCGCGCGAGAGCATAGCGCGGCGCGTCTTGGTCATGGAGTACGCACGGATTGCCTCTGCAATACCCGGCACATCGCGCTCGCAGACGGCACGCGTCGCCTCGGGCGTCACATCGCGCATCGAAAGCCCCGTGCCGCCGCAGGTGAGCACGACATTGGCGTGGCACTCATCGGCGGCTTCCACAATGGCATCACCGATCTCGCTGACGTCGTCGCGCACGACCACATGCGAGGCGACCGTCCAGCCCTGCGCCTCGATAAGTTCCTCGAGTGCGGCTCCAGCCTCGTCCTGGGCAAGATCGCGCGTATCCGAGCACGTCACGATCGATATCTTCAGCTCCATAGCATTCCTCCTACAACACGGCGCCCTCGGGCAGGTCGACGCGAACAACGTCCACGACATCGCCCACCTTGAGGTCGCACGGTCCTTCGTCAACACGCAACAGGCAGTTAGCCCGCTGCATCGTGCCGAGCAGCGCCGAATTCTGCGTCTTGGCCTCGGTCACCAACAGCTCACCGGTCTCGGGGTCGCGCAAAACCGTGGCGCGATCGAAGAAGCGGCGATGCTGTCGCTTTTTCACGCCGTGCGTGAGCGTCGCCTGCTGCACGGGACGCGTACCCTCGGCAAAGCCGCGCATCTTGCGGATCGCCGGACGCGCAAGCATCTCAAAGCCTACATACGCCGCGGCCGGATTGCCTGAAAGTCCCAGGTAGGGCTTACCCCCAAGCAAGCCAAACGTGATGGCCTTGCCCGGACGCATCGAGATGCGGTCAAACAGCACATCGCCCTCGCGCCGAACGAGCGCCGTCACGTAGTCGTAGTCGCCTGCCGAGGCGCCACCGCTCGTAATGACGAAATCGCACTCCAGCACGGCGCGATGCACCAGCTCGGCAATCGCCTGCTCATCATCGGGCGCAATGCCGTAGAACACGGGCTCGGCTCCTGCATCGAGCGCTTCGGCCATCAACGCCGACGAGTTGGAGTCGCGAATCTGTCCGCGTGCCGGCAGTTCACTCGGCGCGACCAGCTCCGTGCCCAACGAGATAATGCCCACACGCGGGGCGGCGTGCACCTTCACGCTTGCGTAACCGGCACTCGCCAACAGGCCGGCGCCGGCCGGGGCCACGACCTCGCCGGCGTGCATCACGACATCGCCGGCATGGGCCTCCTCGGCGGCAGAGCGAACGTTCTCCCCTACCTTGGCGGGCGCCGAGAACCTCACACGCGAGCCCTCGTTGTCGTCGCCATCGAGCACGTCGACGATCTCGTATTTCACCACGGCATCGGCACCTTCGGGTACCGGCGCGCCCGTCATGATGCGGACCGTCTCGCCCGGGGCGATAACGCCATCGAACACATGGCCTGCGGCCTCGTGCCCCACGACGGAAAGCGTCACGGGCGCATCGGTGGACGCTTTGGCGAGGTCGGCGGCACGCACGGCATATCCATCCATGGCGCTGTTGGCAAACGGCGAGATGTCGATATCGGCCGTGGCGTCCTCGGCAAGGGGAAGACCGGCCGCCTGCCATACCGGGATCTCGACGACATCGGTCCCGTGCACCCGCGAAAGAACGATTGCCTGTGCGTCCTCCAACGGAATGAGTTTCTCAGCCATATGCACCTCTAGCATGCTGCGGCGCGCAACAAAAGCGCCGATTCTTTATGTTTATCTCAGTATAATCCCTCGCCGCCTGCTCAAGACCTGGCCCGCGGCCGCGAATACATCTGTCGGCCGCAAGCCGCGAAACAAAACCAAAACCAACCCACCGGCTCGTCGCGTTTACCGCGTTTTATAATGCTCGTGTTGCAACCCAAAAGAGGAACGTATGACTTTTACCGACAAACCCGAAAGCGCAAACGAGGCGCAGGATCATTCCCAGCCGCTCGACGACGGCGGCCTTTTCTCCCTTAACGACGTCATCATGGCAGGCAGGCAACAGCTCACCCGCTCCGAGCATCTCTTGGCTGCCGACACGCGCCGCAATGCCCACAACATGCTCGCGAGCGCCAAACTGCTCGCGCTCGTCGTTGTCGTTTCGCTCGCCATGGGCGTTGCCGCTTGGGCGTTTTTGGCCTCGCTGGATATTGCGACCGATTATCGCGAGAGCCATGCGTGGATCTACGCCCTGCTCCCCGTCGTGGGCGTGGCCACCGCGTGGGTCTACAAGAACCACGGTCTTGCCGCCAAGCGCGGCAACAATTTGGTCATTGACTCCGCCCTGGGCACACGACTCATCCATGCGCGCATGGCCATCCTCACCTTTGTGTGCTCCACGCTCACGCATCTGACGGGCGGCTCGGCCGGCCGCGAGGGCGCCGCGGTGCAGATCGGCGGTACCATCGCCAGCAACATCTCGAGCCTCGCCCACCTCAAAAAGCATGACCACCACGACCTCATGCTCGCCGGCATCTCGTCGGCCTTTGGCGCCGTATTCGGTTCGCCCCTTGCCGGAGCTTTCTTTGGCATGGAGATGTGCTTTATCGGAAAGATCGACTACACCGCGGGCATCTACTGCCTGGTCGCCTCGTTTACCGGCTACTTTACGTCGCTTGCCTTGGGAACCGAGTACGAGGCGAATGTCATCGCCAGCGTTCCCAACATGACACCACGGACGGTTGTCATCGTTGTTATCAGCGCAATTATCTTCGGCCTGACGGCACGCCTCTTTGCCTGGTCGGTTCGAACCGTCAAAAGCCTGTACGGTCGCTTTATCACCAATTACCTCGTCCGCGCACTCATAGGCGCACTCGTGGTTTTGGCCGCCTATGCCCTCCTCGACGCCTGGGACTACGCCGGCCTTTCCACGTGGCTTTCCGGCGCCGGATTTGCAGGCAACACCACCCTGGCGGACGCAGCCATCAAGTTGGTCGTCACAGCGCTTACCCTGGGCGCGGGCTTCCAAGGCGGCGAGGTCACGCCCCTGTTTGGCATCGGTGCGGCACTCGGTGGCTGGATCGGTTACCTTACCGGGCTTGACCCCAGTTTTCTGGCGGCTCTCGGCATGCTCGGCGTGTTCTGCGCCGGCCTCAACGTGCCCATCACCACCTGCATGATGGCCATCGACCTGTTCCACGGCACGGCCGCCGGGTTCTTTGTCATCGTGGCCTTTATCAGCTACCTAACCGGCGGACACCGCGGCGTGTACCCCGCCCAGCGCATCATCTCACCCAAGCGCCGCTCGCTTATTGTGGATGAGGGAGGTACGGTAGCGGATGCTATCGAGCGCCACAACGACCTGATAGAGTAGATGTAATAATCGCCGTGCAGCCACAATCGGGGCTAATTCGACCTGAGCGCGACCGCACTGTCATGTCACACGCCGGGAGTCGCCCCATGCACGCAACTGATTTTGGTCGCACGCTCATCATCGCCAACCCAGCCGCCCAGTCGGGTGCGGCACGCGAAGTTGCCGAGCGCCTGCAACGCTTTTTGGACATGACTGCACGCGCATCCCAGTTTGACCTGGTGTTGACCGAGCGTATGGGACACGCCAAGGAGCTGGCCGCACAGGCTCAGGGCTATCGCACCGTTATCGCACTCGGCGGCGACGGCGTGATTCACGAGGTCGTCAACGGGCTTATGACGCAAAAGGAGGACGCCCGCCCCGCTCTTGCCGTCCTGCCCGTGGGCTCCGGCAACGATTTTGCCCAGACGCTCGGCATCGACGATTTCTCCGGCAAGGATTATGGCGCGCTGCTCACCTGCGAGCTGCAGCGTCAGGACATCGGGCGCATTCGCTCGTGGAGCCCTGCGAGCGGCAGCGGCGAGGCTACCGTTGAGTACTACGACCAGACGCTTTCGGTCGGCATCGATGCCGCCATCGGCCTGGGCACCACCGAGTTGCGCAAAAAGACCGGCCTGACGGGCGCTCCGCTCTACACCCTCTCGGGACTTGAGCAGTTTGGCCTGCGCTATCGCAACTACCCCATGACGGTCAGCTTTGACGGCGCGCCCGCCGAGCGCGTGAGGGCGATCATCATGGCGATTCAGCTGGGCCCCACGTATGGCTCGGGTTATCGCATCTGCCCCGATGCCGATCCCTGCGATGGCATACTCGACGTCTGCTACGCCTGTGGCCCCGTCCCTCGCGCGGTTGCCCTGCCTATGTTCCTTTCGGCCAAAGACGGCCACCACACCAAGCTTCCGCCGGTACGCATGCGCCGCTGCCGCCATGCCGAGCTCACCTTTGAGGGGCCCGACTACCCCATCCAGGCCGACGGCGAGCCCGTTGTCGCCTCGCGCATCGAGGTCGACGTCCTCGGCAGCGCTCTCCAAGTTTGGCACCCTACCCGCTAGCAAGGCCAGTGGAACAAACGACTACTCGTCGCTGCCCGGCTTGCGACGGTTGGCCTTTTTAATGGCGTTGAAGTGCTTGTCATTGAGCCTGCGCCGGCGAGAGCGCTGGGGCACCTTGGTCTTTACGCGTCGGCGCGGTGGACGCCCGCGACGCTCGAGCTCGGCGCGCAGCTTGCGCAGGCAGCTCGCGCGATTTTGGAACTGGCTGCGGCTCTCGCGCGCCGTCACAACAATCCCCGTGGGCCCATGCTTCATACGCACCGCCGAGTCCGTCGTGTTCACGCCCTGCCCGCCCGGACCCGTCGCACGAAACACCTGCACCTCGCAGTCGCGGACCAGCTCCTCGGCCGACATCTCGGCAAAGCGCGCATACTCGCGCCATCCCATCTTGTTCTCATCCATATCAACACCTCCCCTCATAAAAAATGTGACAAAGGGAAAGTCCCTTTGTCACATCGCATACCAATCGCTTGTGTTGCGCGCTTAGGCGAAGGTGATCTCGCCGGTATCGCAGTCCATATCGGCGATACGGGCTAGGCTTTCAACGCGGAAGCCGCGCTCGCGGAGCTTATCGCCACCGCCCTGGAAGCCCTTCTCCACCGCAATGCCAATACCGGACACCTCGGCACCCGCAGCCTCGCAGATCTTGATAAGACCCTCGAGCGCGCAGCCGTTGGCCAAGAAGTCGTCGATGATCAGGACCTTGTCGCCCTCGGACAAGAAACGCTTACCCACGATAACCGGGTACTCCTTCTGCTTGGTAAAGGAATAGATGGTCGTGGCATACTGCTCGCCGTCGAGGTTGATGGACTGCGCCTTCTTGGCAAAGACCACCGGCACGCCGCCAAAATGCTGGGCTGCAATGCAAGCCATGCCAATACCCGAAGCTTCGATCGTCAGGATCTTGTTGATCTCGACACCCTCGAACAGACGGGCCCATTCGGCGCCCATGTGGTCGAACAGCTCAACGTCGCATTGGTGGTTGAGGAAGGCATCAACCTTAAGGACGTTACCGGCCTTTACGATGCCGTCATGGCGAATACGATCCTCAAGCTCCTGCATGGCGCAACCCCTTCTCGCGGCAACGATACCGCGCGATTAATAAACGTTGTTCGATAGTCTACCACGGACCGACCCCCGCCCGCCCCACAAGCCGCATCGCACCATAAAGCTGCAAGACCAGTAGATAGGCCCAATTCGTGGCAGACGGCCTCCCAACGCGCTAATGACGGGCGCGCATCCTCACCAAACGCACCATGGCGAGCGCAAAGCCAACAGCGGCCACAGCCATCAACACATAGAACACCGAACGGAAACCAAACAGGAACACATCCGGACGTCCTGCAACAAAACTGGTCACGGCCTCGCCCATCGCCACGCTCATCTGCCCATACAGGATATGCGACGCCGCCGTAATGCCCACTGCCATGCCGGCATAGCGCGCCAAACTGCCCAAGCTGCCCGCAAAACCGAGTGCCTCGCGCGGAGCCGAGCCCATGTACAGCGAGTTGTTGGGGCTCTGGAAAATCGACGTACCGCACGACATAAATGCGACGCAGCACACGATCACAGGGATAGAAGAGTGCTCGTCGAGCGTGCTTACTGCAAAGAGACCGCACACGTACACGCCCAGGCCGGCCGCCGTGGGACCCTCGCAGCCAACACGGTCCGAAACCGTTCCCGAAAGCGGGCCGATAAAGGCATTCACCATTGGCAGCGCCAAAAAGAGTAGTCCAGAGATGTCGGAACCAAAGCCGTGGGCGTCCTGAAAATAGAACGGCAGGATAAACTCGGATGCGCCAATACCAACGAACACGATGAGCATGCAGGCGAGGTTGATGGTGAAGGCCGAATTTGCAAAGCAGCGACGAGCAGCCTCGATCAGGGACATGGGGCGCTCGCCAGCCTCCGGCTTAACATGCGGCAGCGTATAGAGCCCCACGATAAACGAGATGACGCCAATGGGCAGGTTGATGAGGAAGATGCTCTCCCAGGGAAAGCTTGCCACCAGCATGCCGCCCAGCACGGGGCCACACATCATGCCGAGGGCCACGAAGGTCGCGAGAATACCCATGGCACGACCGCGCTCGCGCGCCGGAAACGACTCGGTGATGATACCCATGTTGTTAGCCATGGCCGCCGCGCAGCCGACGCCCTGCACAATGCGTGCCAGAATAAGAACTTCGAGCGAACTCGAAAGGCCGCAAAGCAGCGAGCCGACCGTAAAGACGATGACGCCCAGCTGGAATACGCCCACCTTGCCGCGCACGTCGCCCAGACGGCCAAACGGCAGCATAGCCACGCATGTCGCAAGCAGATACACCGAGCTTACCAGCTGAATGCGATCGAGGCCCACACCCAGCTCCTTTTGTATCACGGGCAGCGCCACGGTCACGACGGTCGAATCCAGACACACCATAAACGTCATGATGAGCACGGTAAACAGAATCGCCCACTTGTTCTTGCCATGGGTGTCGCCCTCAAGGGCAATGTGCTCGCGGCGCAGCTGCTCTGCAGTTTTCTCCATATCCATCCTTTCGAGTGGTGCAACGCAAAAACGGGGCCCCAATCGCCTGCGAACAGTCGCGATTGGGGTCCCGCCTACGGAATCGGAACTAAAGGTCGCCGAAGCTTTCTGCCAGCATCGGCGACTTGTGCGAACGCTAGCCTAGCACTGCTCGAGCGCCTGCTCAAGGTCGGCAATCAGATCGGCCGTGTCCTCGAGGCCGCACGACAGGCGCACCATGTCGGCGGAGATGCCGCAGGCGATGAGCTCCTCATCGTTCATTTGGCGATGCGTGGCGTTAGCGGGATGCAGGCAGCAGGTGCGGGCGTCTGCCACATGCGTGGCGATCTGGGCGAGCTTAAGGCTCTTCATAAAGGTCTCGGCCGCCGCGCGACCACCGTTAAAGCCAAAGCTCACGACGCCGCAGGTACCGTTGGGCATGTACTTCTGAGCCAGGTCATAGTACTTATCGCCCTCCAGGCCCGGATAGCTCACAAAGCGCACCTTGGGATGACTCTGCAGGAACTTGGCAACGGCCAGGCCGTTCTCACAATGACGCGGCATGCGTACATGCAGGCTCTCGAGCGAGCTGTTCAGGAAGAAGGCCGCCTGCGGGTTCTGCATGGGGCCGAGGTCGCGCATGAGCTGAGCGGTTGCCTTGGTAATGAAGGCACCCTCGCGACCGAACTTCTCGGCATAGGTCACGCCGTGATAGCTCTCGTCGGGCGTGGTGAGACCCGGGAACTTGTCTGCATGGGCCATCCAGTCAAACTGGCCGTGGTCGACGATCACGCCACCCAGGTAGGCCGCATGCCCATCCATGTACTTGGTGGTAGAGTGCGTGACGATGTCGGCGCCCCACTCAAAGGGACGGCACATCACGGGCGTCGGGAAGGTGTTGTCGACCATCAGCGGCACGCCGTGGTCATGCGCGGCCTTGGCAAAGCGCTCAATATCGAGCACGGCAAGGGCGGGGTTGGCAATCGTCTCGCCAAAGACGAGCTTGGTATTGGGCTTAAAGGCGGCCTCGAGCTCCTCATCGGTGCAGTCGGGGGCAACGAACGTGCAGGTAACGCCCATGCGGCCCATGGTGTGGGCGAGCAGGTTGTAGGTACCGCCGTAGATAGCGGAGCTTGCGACCACGTGATCGCCGGCACCGGCCACATTAAAGATCGCCAGGAAGTTCGCAGCCATGCCCGAGCTCGTGAGCATCGCCGCGGTACCGCCCTCCATCTCGCAGATCTTGGCGGCAACCAGGTCGCACGTGGGATTCTGCAGGCGGCTGTAGAAGTAGCCCGACTCCTCCAAGTCAAACAGCTTGCCCATGTGCTCGGACGTGTCGTACTTCCACGTGGTGGACTGGTAGATGGGCACCTGGCGCGGCTCCGCATCGCCCGGGCGATAGCCGCCCTGAACACACGTGGTACCGATGGTCTGCTCGCTCATATTTAGCTCCCTTGCCTGGGTTACATTTTTATTCGGTTCACGATACCGCTACCCTGCACCCCTCTCAACCCATCCCAAAGGTAGGTTATTTGACAAATTGATCAGGAGTATTTATCTCAAGCCTTGGGCATTTGCTCGATAGATAAAAACGAGGCATACGTGAAGCTCTCGATGATTACATGCCCCGTCACGGGTACCATAGGCGGGTACACCGTGACCAAGGAGACAACGATGAAGCAAATCGATACGGCCCAGCTCGATATCACCGCCTGTCAGGCTCAAGCTGCCGAATATCACGCCCGTGGCTTTAACTGCGCCCAGGCCGTCGCCTGCACGCTCGCGCCCGCCGTCGAGCTCGACCCCCAGGTCGCCTTTACCCTCACCGAGGGCTTTGGCGCCGGCATGGGCGGCATGACCGAAACCTGCGGCGCCATCTCGGGCGCCGTGGCCATCATGGGCTTTGTAATGAGCGACGGCATGGAAAACCCCAAGACCAAGGGCCAGACCTACAAGCTGTCGCGCGAAATCGCCAAGCGTTTTGGCGAGAAGAACACGACAACCGTCTGCGGCACGCTCAAGGGCATCGGATCGGATAAGGGTCCGCTCCGCAGCTGCCCCGGCTGCATCGACGATGCCGTCGAAATCGCCTGTGATGTGCTAAAGCAGCTCGCCGAGTAAACGGCAGCGACATAAAACGACGGTCGGTGTGCTTGGGATCCGTCCAAAAGCACGCCGGCCGTCGCCGTTAGAACTCGGCAAATTCGGGAGTGCTGACCTCAATCTCCTCGCGCCCCGCCATAAGCTCGCGCATCTTAGCGCAAAACGACTCCTGCTCCCCCGCCTTAAACACCAAATGAAGTGTCACGGCATCCGCGTACTCGGTATCCGAAACCTTGGCACCGGAATCCTGGGCCAAGCGAAGCACCTGCTCATACTGCGGATAGGCCACATGCACGTCAACAGGCACGACACTCGTCATCTCGACGATCTGCCCGGCCTCCTGAGCCGCGGCCACCGCCGCTTGCGTCGCCGCAGTATAGGCGCGAACCAGGCCGCCCGGCCCCAACAGCGTGCCGCCAAAATAGCGCGTCACTACGCAGCAAACATTTTTGAGCTCCGCACCGCGCAACACCTCGAGCGTCGGCATACCGCTCGTGCGGCTCGGCTCACCATCGTCGCTCTGGCGCTCGCGTCCATCGACCAAAATCCACGCGGGAACATTGTGTCGAGCGTCGTAATGACGTTTGCGAACCATCTCGATAAAGGCATTCGCCTCGTCCTCGGACTCAATATGGACCAGCTGGGCAATAAACCGGCTCTTGCGGTCCACAAACTCGCCCGAAGCCTCAATATTCGATTGCAGAGTAAAATAGCTGTCCAACAAAGCCCCTCAGATAACAAGCAAAGCAAAAACAGCCTCAATAATACGGCAAAGGGTGTACCGTTGCCGTCGCCAACAAGAACGGAAACACCAATGATGCCGTCGCCAACAGCGAGAACCCGTCAGCGCGAGCAAGGTGCCTTGAAAGCCGAGGGCATTGACCTTATGGTCATGCCCGAAGGTTTGAAAGGCAGATTGCCGCGCTGACGGGTTCGCAGCGTCAACAAAGTGCCGAGTGGGCCGATAAGCCGGGTTCTGTCGTGAACGGTCATTTATCTTGTCTGCACGTTACCGTGCAGCTCCACGCACGCTACCCGAACGCGGACCGGGCCGGCCCATAGCGTTCCTATTCGCGCTTGCTCCGGATGGGGCTTGCCAAGCCGCCGTGTTGCCACGACGCTGGTGGTCTCTTACACCACCGTTTCAGCTTTTCCCTTTACGCCTTGCGACGCAGGTGGGAGTCTTCTTTTCTGCGGCGCTTTCCGTCGGATCACTCCGCCCGGCCGTTAGCCGGCATCCCGCCCTCTGGAGCCCGGACTTTCCTCACGCGTACCGCAAGCAGTACATCGCGCGACCGTCTGGCCCACTCAGCAGTGCAAGAGTGTAGCACACCGCCGCCACAGGCAACGGCACAACACAAGCGCTCGACACGATAAACCAAGAAGCGCCCATGCGCTACAATAATCCCGTCGATGGGCAACGTTGTCAGTCGAGACGCGACCGCGCTCCGCACCCCTCCGTCTACTCGGTGCGTTCCCGCCTCCTCCCCGAGGCGGGATGTCGGCTTTTTCATGCACCGACAATTCAATAGCCTGTGGACAGCCCGGCAGCATTGCGCATCTCGGTGCCAAATGCAAAAAGGGACCCGTCCATTACGGACGGATCCCTTAAAACAAGTGATCGTCAAACCGATTTACTCGGCGTCGGTCTCCTCGTCCTTCTTCTCGGAAGGCAGCGGGGTAACCTCGATCTCGACGCCCAGAGTCTCAGCAGCGGACTTCATGGACAGGGAGATACGACGACGGTCGAGGTCGATCTCCATGACCTTGACCTGAACCTTGTCGCCCACATGGGTGACCTGAGAAGGCTGATCGACGTGCTTGTTGGCCATCTCGGAGATGTGCACCAGGCCCTCGATGCCCTCGCCCAGATCGACGAAAGCGCCGAACGGGACAAGCTTGGTCACAGTGCCCTCGACGATAGCGCCGACGGGGTACTTCTTGACCAGTGCGCGCCACGGATCCTCGGTGGTCTGCTTGAGACCCAGGGAGATGCGCTCGCGGTTGAGATCGACGTCGAGAACCTCGACCTCGACCTCCTGGCCGACCTTGACAACCTCGGAAGGATGGTTGACGTGGTTCCAGGAGAGCTCGGAGATGTGGATGAGGCCGTCGATACCGCCGAGGTCGACGAAGGCGCCGAAGTCGACGATGGAGGAAACGGTGCCCTGGAGACGCATGCCAGACTTGAGCTTGGACAGGATCTCGGAGCGCTCGGCCTTACGGGACTCCTCAAGCACGACGCGACGGGAGAGGACAACGTTGTTGCGGTTGCGGTCCATCTCGATGACGCGGGCCTCGATGCGGGTGCCCATGTAGGAGGTGAGGTCCTTGACGCGACGGAGGTCGACGAGGGAAGCGGGCAGGAAGCCACGCAGGCCGATGTCGAGGATCAGGCCGCCCTTGACAACCTCGATAACCTCGCCCTCGACGTTCTCGCCGGAGTTGAACTTCTCCTCGATGCGGTTCCAAGCACGCTCGTACTCGGCACGCTTCTTGGACAGGACCAGACGACCGTCCTTGTCCTCCTTCTGGAGAACCAGAGCCTCGATGGGATCACCGAGTGCAACGATGTCTGCAGGGTTAGCGTCCTTGCGGATGGACAGCTCGCGGACCGGGATAACGCCCTCGGACTTGAATCCGATGTCAACGAGCACCTCGTCATGCTCGATCTTAACGACAGTGCCGTTAACGAGATCGCCCTCATCAAAGTCGGTAATCGTACCGTCGATGAGGTTGTTCATCTCCTCCTCGTTGACATCGTCAAGAGAGAAAATGGACGAGTTCTGAATCTCACTCAAAGGTGGACCCCTTTCGAACTACGGGGCCCCGATTGCTAGGACCTACAGAAGGGTGCGACAAGCACACAACGTTTAGGAACACTCGGGAGCCGACAGATACTAATGTGACGCTTATGCAATCACGTTCGTATAGGTTACGGGGAAATGAGTTCGATTTCAAGCGTGAACTGCGATTTTTTACTCGTGTGGAGACTTTTTCGTAATCTTATGAACACACGTCTCCGCAACTTGACGATAACCAGCCAGGCATTCGGCTTTGGGGTAAAGTATCCGGAGTCAACGATTCTAGATCGATTTTTCGAGAAAGGTGCCCGCGTGCTCAAAGCAGTCGTTTTCGATATGGACGAAACGCTTCTTAGCATCAACCTCAACGCGTTCATCCTTCGCTATTTTAAGGATGTCTCTTCGATGCTCGCGGATATCGGGCGCCGCAGCCGCGGTGGCACGATGGCACGCCTCGGCACCATCCTGGTCGACCTCAACGCCAATCGCCGCAGCAGCACGGACAATCGCACCAATCTTGAGTTTTACCAAGAAGAGGTCGAGCGCCGATGCGGCATTTGCCTCTCGGACCCACTTATCTACGAGGCGTTTACCTACTACGACCGCGAAGTTCTTCCGTACAAGAATGACGAACTCATCAACGCCCATGCCATGCCGGGCGCACACGCCGCGCTTCAGGCCGTACAGGACGCAGGGCTGCGCTGCGCGCTCTTTACCAACCCCAGCTTTCCGCAGGGGGCCATCGAGTGCCGCATGGGTTGGGGCGACCTGGCCGACGCCCCCTTTGAGCTCGTCACGCACATGGGAAACGCCACCCGCTGCAAGCCTGATGCCACCTACTATCTAGAGCAGCTTCAGGTGATGGGGCTCGAACCGCACGAGGTCCTTATGGTGGGCAACGATCCCAAACGCGACTTCCCTAACCCCGCCTGCGGCATTCAGACTGCCTATGTAGGCCAGGGCAAGCCCAACCGAGTCACCTGGCGCGGAACCATGGAAGGCTTCGCCCGCGACTTTAACGCCGTAGTAGAAGCCTTCTACGAACACCAAGTAGCCGACGAACTGTCCTAGCACACTTGGGTTTTGCCGATCATGATGTTGAGGATCTCGACGTCGGTGTCCTTCATACCCACACGGCCCACGTAGCCCATGCTGGCAATCGTCTGCTCGACGGTATCCTGGATCAAACCCTCGCCGGCACGGAAGCCACGCCCCTGCATGGCCATGTCATGTCCCAGAATCGCCGCATCGACGGCAGCCGAAATCTTGGCGGCACAACTCGCCTTGGCGCCGTCGCACACGATGCCGCCCACGTTACCGAGCGTATTCGAGACCGTCGCGCCAATCTGCTCGCGCGTGCCACCGCACAGCCAGGTAATCGCAGCGCCGGCGCCGCACGCGGCGCAAATAGCACCGCAAAACGCCGAAAGCGCACCAATATAGCTCTTGATATGCACGGCGATAAGATCGGACAGCATCACGGCGCGTACCAGACGCTCGTGGTCGCAACGCAGGTACTCGGCATACTCCATGACGGGCAATGCGCAGGTAATGCCTTGATTGCCCGAGCCGCACACAATGGCGACCGGCAGCGCGCAACCGTTCATGCGGGCGTCGGACCCGGCGGCCGCACGGGCACGGGCACGGCAGGCGACGTCATCGGCACGAGCACCCAGCAGCGTACGACCCACCTCGGCGCCCCAAGCGTGCGCAAGGCCCTCGGCACTGATTGCGCCATTCAGCTCAATCTGACGCTCAACGGCAGCGCGGGCGCCCTCAATGTCACCGTCCTCGATAAAGTCGATGATGGAATCAATGGACATGGGCGTATCGGCGTTATCTGCCGCACGCTCGGCCACCACGCGCTCGGCGCAGGCGGCGCACTCCCCCGCCGACTTGCCGCATACCGGAATACCGTCGAGCGTATGGCACGTGACATTAGTGTGGTGATCGGTAATCTCGACGACCGCGGTATGGCCCCCGGCCGTCGCAGTCACCTTGATGTAGAGGTTGGGCACACCCTCGACAAGCGACACATCGCAGTAGCCGGCGTCGGCGAGGAGCTCGGCCACACGAGCGCGGTCTTCATCGTTAACGCTCTCGAGCACCTCAAGCGCGCTCTTGGCGTCACCGCCCACGGCACCCAGCACGGCTGCAGCTTCAATACCGTGCATACCGCCCGAGTTGGGCACGGTCACGCTCTTAACGTTCTTGATGATGTTGCCCGAGCAGGCAACGTCCATATGATCGGGTTCGCAACCGAGCGTCTGGCTCGCCAACGCCGCTGCATAGGCAACGGCAATAGGCTCGGTGCAGCCGAGCGCACAGACAAGCTCGCGGTTCAAAACATCGCAAAACGCGGCATCACGAAGGGAATCGGTAGGCATAGGTATCTCCTGCTTGCATAACGGGCTGGTCTCTCAAAAAAGTTAGCTCCTTTATTTGATAACAATGCATCAAAAACCGCAACCACGGTTCCGGCGGACGGCGCTCAAGCACAAACTGGCGGCATTCATTCATGAAAAGCAGGTCTTGTTGCATGCTTAAGCGTTTGACCAAAAAACGCCCGAGCGTTTACACAAAAGTCGCGCTATCATGCAGTCGAACGCGGTAAAACCTTTAGCAATTCCGCCGCACGGACCAGAGAGGAACCACTCATGAAGATCGGTATCGGTAACGACCACGCCGCCGTCGAGCTCAAGAACATCATTTCCGAGCACCTGAAGGAGCGCGGCTGCGAGGTCGTGAACTATGGCACCGACACCTCCGAGAGCTTCGACTACCCCATCGCCGGTTACAAGGTGGGCAAGGCCGTGGCCAACGGTGACGTCGACCTGGGTATCTTGATCTGCGGTACCGGCGTCGGGATTAGCCTGGCTGCCAACAAGGTCGAGGGCGTACGCGCCGTCGTGTGCTCCGAGCCCTTCAGCGCCAAGCTCTCCCGTATGCACAACAACACCAACGTGCTGGCCTTTGGCGCCCGCGTCGTGGGCTCCGAGCTCGCCAAGATGATTGTCGACGAATGGCTCGACGCCGAGTTTGAGGGCGGCCGCCACGAGCGTCGCGTCAATCTCCTCAACGAGATCGACCAGACCCGCGGACTAAAGATTGTCGACGAGGCCTAAAGACTTACAAAGCCATACGCTAGCGCCAGCCCCCGCCCGGAAGAAACATCCGGACGGGGCTCTTTAGTAGTTTTCTATGCGTTTACCAAAAATCTACCGGAATAAAAGGGCGCCGCGGTTGGAATTCCGCGGCGCCCAAGCCACACGCTAACAGCTTTAAGGAGTCAAAGCTGGTTTAGCCAAAGAAGCGCTTGATCTCGATCTCGGCGTTCTCCAGGCAGTCGGAGCCGTGGATCACGTTGGCGTTGACATCGACAGCGAAGTCGCCGCGAATGGTGCCGGGCGTAGCATCAAGCGGGTTGGTAGCGCCCATAAGGGTGCGCATCTTGGAAACAGCGGAGAGACCGGAAACGACCATCTTGACGACCGGACCGCTCGTCATAAAGTCGCAGAGACCGCCAAAGAAGGGCTTGTCGGCCAGATGAGCGTAGTGCTCCTCGACGGTAGCGCGCTCGAGCGTAGTCATCTCCATGCGCTCGATGACAAGGCCGCTGCGCTCAATGCGAGCAACGATCTCGCCGATCTTGCGATCGCGCACGGCGTCGGGCTTAATCATGATGAAGGTCTTCTCGATAGCCATAAGGTAGCCTTTCAAGTAGGTTCGCGCGTGCCCAAGTCCCATTCCGGCACTCGCCTGGACTGCATCGTAACAGAGTTTTAGCTGCAGTTAAACAAAAAGCTGTTTATTGAAGCGCTGCAATTAATTGAAGCGTTCCATATGTGTCACTTCTGTTTCGAAGCCCGATTAGAGTACCATCCGACTGCCCATCAACCGCACCGAACCGAGCGGACGGTCGGTTGCCGCCTGTGAACGTACCCCCTTCACAACCTGCCCAAAGGTCCTACAGAAGTTCTCGACAAGCCCCTCCCCCATTACAACAAAATACGGACGCCCACATCAGCAGACGCCCGTAAAAGCAAAAACGATTTATCAATAAATGGCCAAGCAGCTTTAGCCAGACTCTTACTTTGCCCCGTGGCCCATCTCGAAGACCTTGGTCAGCGATCCAAACACGCCTTCGTCGGCCACGAGCTGTGCCTCGGCACGATCCAGCTGTACGGCAACGGCGGCAGGGGCGGTACCGCCCTCGGTCGTACGCGCGGCGACAATTGAGGGGATGTCGAGCGCCTCGGTAATATCGCGTTCAAAGAGCGGGCTTGCCTCCTGGAACACCTCAAACGGCAGGTCCTCAAGATTGCAGCTACGCTTCTCACACATCAGGACCAGATGGCCCACCACGGCATGTGCCTCGCGGAACGGCAGACCACGCTTAGCCAGGTAATCGGCAACATCGGTGGCGGCAAGGTGTCCCACGCCGCACTCGCACGCCATGGCATCCTCGTTGACGGTCCAAGTCGAAATCATACCGGCCATAACCGACAGGCACTGCATGAGCGTATGGGCGGTATCGAGCGCGCCCTCCTTGTCCTCCTGCAAGTCCTTGTTATAAGCAAGCGGCAGGCCCTTCATGGTCACGAGCAGCTGCACCAGGTTGCCATACACACGGCCGCTCTTGCCGCGGATAAGCTCGGCAAAGTCGGGATTCTTCTTCTGCGGCATGATGGACGAGCCGGTGGAGTACGAGTCGGAAAGCGTGATAAAGCCAAATTCGGAGCTCGACCACAGCACGATCTCCTCGGAAAGACGCGACAGGTGCATGGCCATGACGGAGCCGGCGTAATGCAGATCGAGCAGGAAATCGCGGTCGGAAACCGCATCGAGCGAGTTGGGAATCACGCCCGCAAAGCCAAGCTCGGCAGCCGTCATCTGACGATCGAGCGGATAGCTCGTACCGGCAAGCGCGGCAGCACCCAGCGGGCAGTTGTCGGCGGCATCAAAGGCGGCCTTCAGGCGCGTAAAGTCACGCGCGAACATCCAGGAATACGCCAGCAGATGATGCGACAGCAGCACGGGCTGAGCGTGCTGCATGTGCGTGTAGCCCGGCAGAATCACCTTGTCGTACTTCTTAGCCGCATCCACCAGCACATGGCGCAGCTCAAGATTGGCCTCCATGAGCTCCTTGGCCAGCGCCTTGACGCCCAGGCGTGTGTCGGTCGCCACCTGGTCGTTGCGCGAACGTCCGGTATGCAAGCGCTTACCGGCCTCGCCGATGCGACGCGTCAGCTCGCTCTCGATGGACATATGAATGTCTTCGTCGTTGATGTCGAAGGTGAAGTTGCCGGCATCGATATCCTGTTCGATTCCAGTCAGGCCCTTGGCAATCGCTTGCTCGTCCTCGGCACTGATGATGCCCTGGGCCGCCAGCATTTTGGCATGCGCCTTAGAGCCGGCGATATCCTGCTTATAGAGATGTTTGTCGACCGGCAGCGACGCGCCAAACTCCTGCGTGACCTCGGCCACGCCCGCCTCAAAACGACCGCCCCAAAGAGCCATGGAACCGTCCCCTTTCTCCAAATACCAAAACAAGCGCCCAAAGCAATGCGCCATATCGCTAAAGCGATTTATCAACCGCTAGTTTTACACATTCCCCACCGTGCGCGAGGCTGACAAGCTAAATAGCGAAGAAGTGACGCACCATGCACTTGGCGCCCATGGATTCCCTCCTGAGGTTACCCTGCGAGGCGTCAATCCAGGCCTTCAGGCTCATGGGGACCTCCTCCACCTTGGCGGTATCGAGCTCGGGGGCAAGAGAAAGCAAAGAGTGTGCAATAGCGTCAAACATAGTAGGTACTCCTCAGATATATATAGGCGCAGAGCCGCCAAATTGATAGAAAGAGCCCCGCCGGACAACCCCGGCGGGGCTCGGACTCAGCCGCAGATGCGGCATCATATATGCGGGCGGAACGTAGGGGCCACCGATGTTAAGAAGTGTCAGCAAGCATAACGAAAGGTAGGGACCCCGTGCGCCCGTTATGTATCACGCGGATGGGCCGCGCGGATACCAAGGAAGAGAAGCCTTAGGCCTGGGCTGCAGCGGAGCTGGGACCCTGGACCTTAGCCCACGTCTTGAGCGACAGCGTATCGATCTCGATAAAGCCGGCGCTGGCCTTCTCATCAAACGTGGTGTCGCGGTCGTAGGTGGCCAGGCCGTAATCGTAGAGGCTGAAGGGGCTCTTGCGGCCGACGACATGGCAGTTGCCCTTAAAGAACTTCAGACGGACGGTGCCGGTCACGAACTTCTGGGTGTCGGCCATAAAGGCATCGAGCGCGTTTTTGAGCGGGCTGTACCACTGGCCGTTATACACGGCGGTGGCCCAATCCTGCTCAAGCTTAATCTTCTCCTTGAGCAGGTCGCCCTCAACGCAAATGTCCTCGAGCGCCTTGTGGGCGGTGATAAGCGTCAGGGCGCCGGGGACCTCATAGCACTCGCGGCTCTTGAGGCCCACCAGACGATCCTCGACCAGGTCCAGGCGACCAAAGCCATTGTCGCCGGAAATCTTGTTAAGGACGATGACGATCTCGGAGAGCTTCATCTTCTTGCCGTCGACGGCGACGGGCTTGCCCGCCTCAAACTCAATCTCGGTGTAGGTCGGGGCGTCGGGCGTATCCTCGGGGTTCTTGGTCATAACCCAGGCGTCGTCGAGCGGCTCGTTCCAGGGATCCTCCAGGTGGCCGCACTCAATGGCGCGACCCCACAGGTTGTCGTCGATGGAATAGGGGTTGTCGTTGGTACCCTCGGGAACCGGCACGTTGTGGGCGTGGGCGTAGGCGACCTCGTCCGGACGGCACTTCAGATCCCACTCGCGAACCGGGGCGATAACCTTGAGCTCGGGGTCGAGCGCCTTGACGGCAGCCTCAAAACGGACCTGGTCGTTACCTTTGCCGGTGCAGCCGTGGGCGACGTAGGTCGCGCCAAACTCGTGAGCAACCTCGACGAGCTTCTTGGCGAGCAGCGGGCGGGACAGGGCGGAGAGCAGCGGGTACTTGTTCTCGTACATGGAGTTGGCCGCGATGGCCTTGGTCAGGAACTCATCGGAGAACTCGTCGCGCAAGTCGAGCACCTGACAATCCAGAACGCCCAGGTCGAGCGCCTTCTGCTTCTTGGCATCCAGGCCGGTCTCCTCCTGGCCCACGTTACCGCAGACGCAAACGACATCAAGATTCTTCTCGTCCTGAAGCCACTTGACACATACGGATGTATCAAGACCACCGGAATATGCGAGAACGACTTTTTCCTTGCTCATGGCTGTTTCCTTTCGCCCTTGGTAGCTAGTTAGAACATCGGTCAGTTGCAAGTCATTTCGAGGTCAAAAACCGTGCAATATCAGGTTAAATAGCAAAAATCAGCACATACATGCCCTAGAAACATGCAGCAATGTCGTGCTAAAACCCAACGACCTCAAAATGACTCTGTTGGGGCATTTAGCCCCATGCGGACAGAGACGATTGTTATCGTCGTCGGGAAATTGCGCGCTGGCGTCGGATGGCATTGTCTGCAGTAGTGATAATCTTTACGAACTGCATCTGCCTCTCCTTTCACCTATCGCCGGGCGCAATTCTAATATCGTAAACGGTACCTTTTCCTCGGTAAGCGGTTGTTTTTCCGTCTCCGTTTTCGATGGTCGCTATATTACGCTAAAGTGCCTGCTGTACAAGCGACAAATTCAAATTTCTGAAAAGTTTTTTCATTACTTTGTGAATGATGATGCAAATATGCGCCAATCCTGCGAAAATACGCCCGACTATCAAGTAGAGGGTCAATCACCCGAAACATTCTGGAAACCGAAAGGCGCGTTTTATGCAGACTTACGAATCAGACGCCAACATCGGCAACATTAAGATTCTCGCTGTCGATATGGACAAGACGTTACTGACCGACGAGCGCGTGCCGCCTCAGGGCCTCGACGAGCGCCTGGACAAGCTCGCCGAGGCTGGCATCGTGTTCTGCCCCGCCAGCGGACGCCCCGCCCCCAAACTCGAGGAGATGTTTGAGGACATCAAGAGCCGCATCGCTTTTTGCCCCGATAACGGCGCGTGCGTTATCTACCGCGGCAACTATATCTATAAGAGCACTATCGACGTGGCGCTGTATCAGCAGGTCTTGAGCCGCGCCTCGGAGGATTCGCGCGCTGTCCCCGTCCTGTGCTGCTTCGACGAGTTCTATGTACTTGCCCGCGATCATCAATACCACGACGAGATCAGCGTCTACTACAACACGATCAACTACGTCGATAGCTTTGAGGGCATTGACATCGAGTCTAACAAGATTTCGATCTTCTTCCCCGCCTACGATGCCGAGCCAGCGTTTCGCGAGGACTACAGCCCCGAGTTCTCGGACAAACTCTACGTCACCAATGCGGGCCGCGAGTGGATCGACTTTATGAATCTGGGCGTCGACAAGGGGTCGGGCGTAGCACATCTCTGCGAGCGCCTGGGCATCGATATCGCCGACGCCGCTGCCGTGGGCGATACGTACAACGACATCCCCATGCTTGAGCGCGTCGGTCACAGCTTTATCGTGGACAATGCCGAGGAGCATATGAACGCGCATGCCAAGTGGCGTATTCCGAGCAACAACGACGGGGGCGTACTGACGCTCATCGACGCCATCCTGGCGGCTCGTTAAACTCGCCGCCATGCCCGGGGCCGGCCGTTTGATTTTTGTTCGGTCAGGTCCTGGGCTCGCTCGAAGAGCACATTAAGTGCTCTTCGGCTCGTGCGGAATCTACAAAAATCAAACGGCCGGCCCCGGGCATGGCTACGTTGACTTGCTTGCCGCCCGGATGGCATCTTGGCGCCTAGATACTTTGACTGATATTTATTGAACGAAGGACGCTCTTTGTTGATGAGGGGCGTCCTTCTGGTTTTGTATTACTTTGGAATTGTGGTCGTGCCCTTACTTGGCGTCTGCCCAGGTCACTCCAGTCGAAGCTTCGGCGATTAGGGGGACGCGGAGGTCTACTACGTGCTCCATGACGTCGCGGACCATCGCGGTGAGCGCCTCGACCTCATCCACTGGGCACTCAAAGTCCAGTTCGTCGTGAACCTGCAAGATCATATGGGCAGCAAAGCCTTCTTCTTCCAGACGGCGGCTCACGCGGGCCATCGCAATCTTGATGATGTCGGCGGCGGTACCCTGCATGGGGTGGTTCATGGCCGTGCGCTCGCCAAAGCCGCGGAGTTGCGGGTTTTTGGCCTTGAGCTCGGGAATATGGCGTCTGCGGCCATACATGGTCTCGGCATAGCCCGTCTGCTTGGCTCGCGCCACCACATTGTCGAGGAACGTGCGCACACCCGGGTAGGCCTCGTAGTAGCGATCGATCATATCGCGCGCCTCGGCCATCGAGATGTGCAGCGACTGCGACAGACCATAGGCCTGCTGACCGTACACGATGCCAAAGTTCACGGCCTTGGCGCGGCTACGCAGGTCGGGTGTCACCTCGGACACCGGCACGCCAAATACGCGCGCGGCCGTCTCGGCATGGAAGTCCTCGCCCTCGTTGAAGGCGCGCACCAGGTGCTCGTCACCCGAAAGATGCGCGAGCAGGCGCAGCTCGATCTGCGAGTAGTCCACCGCCAAAAAGACGCTGCCCTCGCCCGCCGAGAACGCCGTCTTGACGGTACGCCCCAGCTCCGAGCGCGTCGGAATGTTTTGCAGATTGGGGTCGCTCGAAGACAAACGCCCCGTCGCGGTGATGGTCTGGTTGTACGTGGTGTGCACACGCCCGTCACCACGGCGCAGCGGGCCCAGCGTGTCCAGATAGGTCGACTTAATCTTGGACTTCTCACGCCAGTCCAAAATCAGGCGCACGATCTCGTGGTCGCGGGCAAGGTCGCTCAGCACCTTGGCGTTGGTCGAATAGTAGCCGCGCTTGGTCTTTTTGAGGCCCTTGGTCGGAAGTCCCATAACATCAAACAGCACGTGCGAGAGTTGCATGGGGCTGCCGATGTTAAAGGTCTCGTCGCCGGCCAGGTCGCGAATGCTGCGCTCGACATCGGCAATCTGGGTCGCCAGGCCCTCGGACAGACTGTGCAGGCGGTCGGGGTCCACGAGCATGCCCGCGCGCTCCATCTTGGCAAGCACCGGCACGAGCGGCATCTCGATCCCATCGAACACGTTGGCGGCGTTCTCGCGGGCCATGCGGTCACGCAGCGGTGCAACCAGCGCCAGCGTCAAGGCCGCCGTGCGAGCGGCGGGCGCAGGAGCGTCCTCGCCAGCACCCTCTGCGCCGCGCGCCGCAGGCAGCGCCATCTGCAGATACGTATCGGCCAGATACACCTCGTCAAACTCGGAGCGGTCGGAATCCAACAGGTAGGCGGCAACAACGGTATCGAAGATGCGCGTGGAATCGACTGCCAGCGGATCCATGAGCTCGAGCTCAGAAGAATCGATGGGCGAAAGCTCATGCAGAAGCGCCTTCATATCCGGGCTCGCCACACGGCCTTCCATAAACAGACGCGCGAGCACGCCGGCAATCACGCCGTGGGCGAAGTTGAAGCCCTCAACCTCAGCCGCCGCACCGCTGTCGCCCTCCTCGAGCGCAAACAGGCCCTTGGACGTCGCCAACCACAGCGTGCGCGTCAGCCCAAAGAGCGCGCCCTCTTCCTTGTCATCGTCCACCACGGCGGCGACCCACTCGCCGGCATCAATCACGCGGGAGACCTCAGCCGCAACGGCACCAAGCGCGCCAGCATCGCCGGCGGCTGCGCGCAAAACGGCGGGAATCTCAAACGTGCTGGCAGCTGCCCCGCCCTCGCCGCCGATCAGCGCCAAGAAACGGTTCTGCATGGCGGTGATACCAAGCGTGCCCAGCGCCGCGGAAACCTCATCGGCGGAAAACGCCGGGAAGGACGTCGCCTCAAAATCGAGCTCAACGGGCGCATCGGTGCGGATGGTCGCCACCTTACGGCTCAGCAGCGCGTCGTCGATGTGTGCGCGCAGGTTTTCTCCCATCTTGCCCTTGACCTCGTCAGCATGCGCGATGACCTCGTCAAGGCTGCCGTACTGCGCGATGAGCGCACTCGCCTTTTTGGGGCCGATGCCCGGTACGCCGGGAATGTTGTCCGACGTATCGCCCTTCAGACCGTAAAAATCGGGCACGAGCGCCGGCGTGATGCCGTGATACAGGTCGTCCACGCTCTCGGGCGTCATGATCGCCACGTCGGACAGGCCCTTGCGAGTCGAGACCACGTTGACGTGCTCGGTCACGAGCTGATACATGTCGCGGTCGCCGGTCACCAGCAGCATGTCGCAGCCGGCCTCCTCGCCCAGGCGCGCCATGGTTCCCAGGATATCGTCGCCTTCCCAGCCCTCGGACTGCAAAATGGGCACGTTGAGCGCGGCGAGCAGCTCCTTGATCATGGGGAACTGCGCGTGCAGGTCGGGGTCCATGGGCGGGCGCTGCGCCTTGTACTGCGGCAGCATCTCCATACGCACGCGCGGCTTGCCCTTGTCAAACGCCACGACAACGCCGTCGGGATTAAAGGCATCGATCATCTTGAGGAACATGTTCAGAAAACCAAAGATCGCGTTGGTGGGGCGACCGTCCGGCGCGTTCATGGTCGGCGGCACGGCGTGGAAGGCGCGATGCATGAGCGAGTTGCCGTCGATGACGGCAAAGGTACGGCGCTTTTCAGACATATTGAATACCTCGCTTTGGGCTGGGCACGGTTTGCTCACACCAGTTTACACGCTCCCCGCCCCGCGGCCACCGCACATCAGGCTTCCCTGCCGCCGCGGGCCCGCGCGTGATACGATGGCTCACGGTACATCAACCAGCACGATCGATCCGAAAGGAGCCTGCGTCATGGAGCGTCCCAGCGCATGGAAAAAGTACACGCCACAGCAGATCGAGGAGCTCGAGGAGCTTTGCCGCGGCTATAAGCAGTTTTTGAGTGAGAACAAGACCGAGCGCCTGTGCGTCAAGGCCGGTATCAAGATGGCCGAGGAGGCGGGCTACGTCAATCTGGAGACCGTGATCGCCGAGGGCCGCGCGCTCAAGTCCGGCGACAAGGTGTACGCCGTCAACCACGGCAAGGACCTCATGCTCGTCAACCTGGGCACCGCCCCGCTCGAGCAGGGCTTTAACATCCTGGGCGCCCACGTGGACTCGCCGCGCCTGGACCTCAAGCAGAACCCCGTCTTCGAGGCCGGCGACATGGCTTATCTCGACACGCACTACTATGGCGGCGTCAAGAGCTACCACTGGGTCGCTTCCCCGCTCGCACTCGTGGGCGTCATCTGCAAAAAGGACGGCACCACCGTCGACATCAACATCGGTGACAAGGCCGACGACCCGGTCTTTACCATCTCCGACCTGCTGATCCACCTCTCGAGCGAGCAGATGGCCAAGCCCGCCAAGGACGCCGTCGACGCCGAGATCCTCGACGTGATCGTGGGCGGCCGCCCCGTCAAGTTTGACGAGGACGACAAGGACGCTCCCAAGGAGCCCGTCAAGCAGATGTTCCTGGATATCCTCAAGGAGCAGTACGACGTCGAGGAGGAGGACTTCCTCTCCGCCGAGATCGAGGTCGTGCCCGCCGGCCCCGCCCGTGACATGGGCCTCGACCGCTCCATGATTCTGGGCTATGGCCACGACGACCGTGTCTGCGCCTATCCGTCCATGCTCGCCCAGATCAACGTCGCCAACGTGGAGCGCACGAGCATCACACTCATCGTCGACAAGGAGGAGATCGGTTCCGTAGGTGCCACCGGCATGACGAGCCGCTTCTTCGAGAACACCGTCGCCGAGATCATGACGCTCGCCGGCGAGGATAGCCCGCTGGCCCTGCGCCGCGCGCTCGCCCGCAGCCGCATGCTCTCCTCCGACGTGTCTGCCGGCTTCGACCCGGGCTACGCCGGCAAGTTCGAAACCAAGAACGCCGCCTTTATGGGTCGCGGCCTGTGCTTTAACAAGTACACGGGCAGCCGCGGCAAGGGCGGCTCTAACGACGCCGACGCCGAGTATGTGGCCCTCATCCGCGACATCATGGACGAGGCCGGCGTGGACTTCCAGACCTGCGAGCTCGGTCGCGTCAACGCGGGCGGCGGCGGCACCATCGCATACATCATGGCTAAGTACGGCATGAACGTCATCGACTCTGGCGTTGCCGTCCTGTCCATGCACGCCCTGTGGGAGGTCGCTAACAAGGCCGATATCTACGAGGCCTATCGCGGCTACAAAGCCTTCATCGAGCGAGCCTAACCAACCCTTCATCAGTTGCGGTGAAATACGGACTAAACTGGCCCATAACCGGCCAAAACAGACCGTATTCCACCGCAACTTCCTATTTGGCAGAGGAGAGTCCATGCTGCAGGTCATCATTTCGCCCGCCAAGCAAATGCGCGCGGCCAGGGATGCTTTTGAAGTCCTGGGCATTCCACCTTTTGTGCACGAGACAGCTCGCCTCCACCGCGCACTGCTAGATATCGAGCGGAATGAAGGCAGCGGCGGTCTGCAGGCGCTATGGAACGTGAGTGACAAACTGCTGGGGCCTTGCCTCAACACCCTGCATGAGTTCGGGCCCATCTTGGGAAACGGCGATCTCGACAATCCTGCACTCGCCCGTCACCTCTCCCCTGCCGTCATGTCCTATCACGGCATTCAATACGAGAGCATGGCGCCCGAGGTGATGGATTCCGCGCAGCTCGCATGGCTGCAAGACCATCTGTGGATCCTCTCGGGCCTTTACGGATGCGCACGCCCCTTCCACGGCGTGTCGCCCTATCGGCTCGAAATGGGGGCGAAGCTTGCCGTCGACGATGCCCGAGACCTCTACGCGTTTTGGGGCGACAAACTCGCACGGGTCATCGCTCCGGCGGGCTCCAACGCTACGATCGTCAACCTTGCCAGCGTGGAATACGCCAAAGCCGTCCTGCCCCATGCTGCACAGGATACAACGGTTATCACCTGCCTTTTTGGCGAAGACGTCCGCAACGATAAGCCCGTTCAGCGATCGACCGCCAGCAAAAAGGCGCGCGGCTCCATGGTGCGCTGGATGGCAGAAAACAAGCTCGAGGATGTAAGCGGGCTCACCGCATTCAACATCGGCTATCGTCACATCCCCGAGCTTTCAGACAAAAACACCCTGGTTTTCATGAACGCGCAGGCACAATAGGCCCGCCGTTTCCAAACACTCCGTTACTCCGCCAAGCCATCGGCTTTGGCAATCTCGCTCGTCGAGCCATCTTGGTACGTAATCTTTACGTGCTCTACCTCGGACACCGCAACACCCGTCGGAGGCTCCAGACGCCATTCCGTCAGGGCGATATCCATAGTCGTGGGCACATCTCCTTGATCTTTGAGCTTCACCGTGAGCGTTTTGAGCGCCGCGTCAAACGTCACGCGTTCGATTTCTTCACCTGGAATAGACCCACCACTCAGCTGCAACTGCACAAACTCATCGCGCGGGTACCAATAATCGCCCGGAACGGCGAGCGTATTGGCATTACCGCCAGTACTCCTCACCGTCATAATCGGTAGGCTATCATCAGCCTCGAACTCCCATGCAGCGCCGCCGCGACCGCCGAACGTCCAAATACAAAAGGCAATCACCAACACGGCAAGCACCGCAAAACCAATCGCGACAAGGCCATGGTGCGCACGGCTTTCCTCGGCCGATACATCCCATTGTGTCTCTCGATATAGATGCTTGTCTTCCATGTACGCCTCCCCACAGGCACGCTCGTTAGGCCAATCGTACCCATTCGAGCTATACTTGAGCCCATTACATAAACGGGGAGCTTGCAGGACAAGACGGCAGGCTGAGACTGGGCGCGCCCGCCCTGACCCGCAAACCTGATATGGGTAATGCCAACGAAGGGAGCCGTGCCAATGAGCACACAGACCGAGCCCAAGCTCGTCACGCAAATCGACTTCGCCCGCGCCGGGCAGATCACACCGCAGATGAAGGAGGTCGCCGAGCGCGAGCATCGCGACCCCGAGTACATCCGCGAGCGCGTGGCCGACGGCCGCATCGCCATTCCCGCCAACATCGTGCACATCAAAAAGGGCATGCGCGCCTTTGGTGTCGGCGAGGGCCTGTCCACCAAGGTCAACGTCAACCTGGGCATCTCGGGCGACAAGGCCGATGCCGCCGAGGAATGGAAGAAGGTCAAGATCGCCGAGGACTTTGGCGCCGACGCCATCATGGACCTTTCCAACTCGGGCAAAACGCGCCAGTTCCGCCAGCAGCTCATCGACGAGACGCCGCTCATGGTGGGCACCGTCCCCATGTACGACGCCATCGGCTACATGGAAAAGCCGCTGGTCAAGCTGACCAAGGACGACCTGTTCGAGGTCGTGCGCGCGCACGCCGAGGATGGCGTGGACTTTATGACCATCCACTGCGGCATCAACAAGTCGGTCACCAAGACCTTTAAGGAGACCGGCCGCCTGATGAACATCGTCAGTCGCGGCGGCTCGCTACTGTTTGGCTGGATGGAGGTCACCGGCAACGAAAACCCCTTCTACGAGTACTTTGACGAGCTGCTCGAGATTTGCCACGAGTACGACGTGACGATTTCGCTCGGCGACTCCTGCCGCCCGGGCTGCCTCTACGACTCCAACGATGCCACCGAGACCGCTGAGATGATCGAGCTGGGCAAGCTGTGCAAGCGCGCTTGGGCCGCCGGCGTCCAGGTCATGGTCGAGGGCCCGGGTCACATGGCGCTCGACGAGATCGCCGCCAACATGAAACTGCAGAAGCGCCTGTGCCACAATGCCCCGTTCTATGTGCTCGGGCCGCTGGTGACCGATATCGGCGTGGGTTACGACCACATCACCGCTGCCATCGGCGGCGCCATCTCCGCCAGCTCCGGTGCCGACTTCCTGTGCTACGTGACGCCGGCCGAGCACCTGTGCCTGCCCAACGCCCAGGACGTGCTCGATGGCCTCATGGCCACTAAGATTGCCGCGCACGCCGCCGATATCGCCAAGAAGGTGCCGCACGCCCGCGACATGGACGACAAGATGGGCCAGGCACGCCGCAAGCTCGACTGGGATGCCATGTGGAAGTGTGCTCTCGACCCGGTCACCGGCAAGAAACGCTACGAAGAATCCCCCGCCGCCACCGAGGGCACCTGCACCATGTGCGGCAAGATGTGCGCCGTCCGCACCGTTAACAAGGTGTTCGAAGGCACGACGATCGACCTCGGCATGGAGGACTAACTCGTCACCGGAGCCACAATCGGTAACATGGTGTTCGTCAATTGTTGACGTGTGAACATTTGCTCACATTTGCGTAAAGATTGCATCGCCCGCCCGGGTTCGACATAGAGTCGGCCCGGGCATCTTTATAATGCTGGCTTAAAGACCCATTTGATTCCGACCGAACAAGGGAGCAAACATGGATCGCAGTAAGGTACCTGCCGTCCTGTCCATCGCAGGATCCGATTCCAGCGGTGGCGCCGGCATTCAGGCCGACATCAAGACCATCACGGCGCACCGTCTGTATGCCGAGACGGCCATCACCGCCATCACCGCACAAAACACGCTCGGTGTCACCGCCGTGCAGAATATCTCCCCTGATATCGTCGCTGCGCAGATCGACGCCGTATTTGACGATATCCGCCCAAGCGCCGTCAAGATCGGCATGGTTTCCTCTGCCGAGATTATCGAGGTTATCGCCGACCGCCTGAGCGCCTGGAACGCGACAAACGTGGTAGTCGACCCCGTCATGGTAGCCACCTCGGGCGCACGGCTGATTGCCGAAGATGCCGCCGAGGCGCTCACCCGCCGCCTGTTCCCGCTGGCGACGGTTATCACGCCCAATATTCCCGAGGCCATGGCCCTGCTCGACTACGAGGTCGACTCCGAGCGCACGCAGCAAAATGCTGCCATGCTCCTCGCCCGCCGCTTTGGCTGCGCATCCCTCGTTAAGGGTGGGCATCTTGTCAACGAGGCCAACGATGTATTGGCCGAACCCGCGCCACTCGATGACGAGGGCAACCATCTGGGCGATCCGCTCACCACGTGGTTCCGCCACAAGCGCATCGAGACCGACAACACACACGGCACCGGCTGCACGCTTTCGTCCGCCATCGCCTGCGCGCTGGCTCAGGGCATGGATCTTGCCGACGCCGTCAACGCCGGCAAGGCCTACCTAACGGGCGCTCTCGCCGCCGGCTTTGACATGGGCAAAGGCTCTGGCCCCGTCAACCACATGTGGCAGTACTAAATAGCCAGTAACCTGCCAAAAAGAGACAGGCTACCTTGCACCAAAAACCGTCGCAACATTCGATGAAAATCGTGCAAACGCGAAAAATCATCGGATGTTGCGACGGTTTGATTTTAGATAGCGGTCGAGCAAAGGGCCGGGGCGTCTAGTCGTCGGCGAGTTGAATTCCCAACAAACCCGAGAGTGCCAGCGCCTGCTCGGCATTGACCGTCAGGCCACGCAGCTCATGGTAATCGCCCGAAACAACGGGCGCTGCAAATGTACAGCGCGACACATCAACGCCGGAAAGCGACGTCTTGAACACATCAACACGCGTCAGGTCACAGCCATCCAGGCGTATCTGACCCAGCTTGGCACCCTGAAACGCAGCCTCTCTCAGACGTGTATCGCATGCTGTCATAGGGCCAATGCGTCCCTCCGAAAGGTTCGCATAGCTCAAATCGCACGATCCAAACGACACGCTCGACAGGCGCGCCTTGAGCAAGTTGAGTCCCGGTGCCGAGCAGTCAACGAAGTCGCAGCGGCTGAGCCAGCAGCCTTCCATGTTGCAGCGGATAAAGCGGCAACCGCGAAACACCACGTCGCGAAACGTCGAGCCGCTCCAGTCAACGCTATCGAACTCGCAAGATCGGAACACAACGCCATCGAAGGTCGCGCCGTTCGCCACGTCGTAGGCAAGATCCAAATCCTCAAAAGCGGTATTGGAGACGAGCTCATCGCCCTCGGCAAAGAGGTCGATGAGCTCGTCCATGCCCATATGGCAGCCAATCCGTTCGTTTACCCGGGCAAAACCACCACAAAGGTGCCTGTCCCCTTTGCGGTGGCTTGGGGCCGTGCTACTCACCGAGCATCTCTTTGAGCTTGGCTGCCACGGCGTGACCCAGGCTCTCGTGGCTTTCGGGCATCATATGCAGATAGTCGATATCGCCCGGCTCGGCAAACTCGGCGGCATTCAAAAAGTCGCAGCCAAACTGCTCGGCCACGTGCGCATAGTACTCGCCAAAATGCTCAGATGCCTCAACGGAATGCTCGTCAAAGTCGGTCATATACACATCGGCGATCTGCGGCTTGATCTTGATAGGAGCCATCAGCAGGATGCGCGGGCAAGGCGCAGCGTCGGTCCACGGAAACGCGCGGACGGCGCGAATCAGCGCCATGGCGCCACGGGCGATATCGGAAGCTGTCACGTTAAAGACCGTCTTACAGTCGTTGGTGCCCAGCATGATCACAATGGCGTCCAGCGGCTTATGGGCCTCGAGCAGCATCGGAAGCGCGCGAATACCGTTGAGGTTAGTGTCCAGATGGCACATGTCGTCGCGTACCGTCGTGCGGCCGTTGAGGCCTTCTTCAATTACATGCCAGCCCTCGCCTAAGTCACGTTGGACCACGCCACACCAGCGCACATCCTGCGCATAGCGCACCGCGGTACCGTCGCGCATGCCCGCCGGATCGTAACCATAGGTGTTGCTGTCACCAAAGCATAGAACGTTTTTCATCGTAAGCTCCCCACTCAATAAAAAGCCGACGGGAGCAGCCCCCGTCGGCTCGGTATATCGCATCACGCGCACCGTTTACAGGTACTTGCGCCAGTCGTCGTCATCCTCGTCATCCTCGGCAGCGGCCTGAGCCTGCTCGGCGGCACGGGCGGCTGCGGTGCGGGCGGCAACCTGAGCATAGGACTCCTCGTTGCGCTCGGGGAAGTTTGCCAGCACGTGCTCGAACTTGGCGAAGTCCTCGTCCCAGCGCGTAGAGGGCACGGCAAAGAAGACCTGCTTGACCTTGAAGTCGCCCGACGCGAGCTCCTTGCGGAAGAGCTCGGCCACGGCCTCGGCATCAAAGCCGTTGTTGTCGCAGCCCCAAGCACCCAGCACGAGCTTCTCGCGACCAAGCTCATCGCAGATGGCGAGCACAAAGCGAATGCGGTCGCGCAGGGCATCCAGCAGAGCATCGTCGCTCACGCGATACTCCTGGCGGGCGCGCCTAACGTTGGGCGCGGCGGCCACGATCACGTCGGCGTATGCATGCACGTGGTTGCGGTCGAAGCGCACCGCAGGCACCACCAGGGCGCGGTTACGATAGAGCTCGCAGTTGATGTTGCGGCGACGGTTCTCGCCGTACCACTTACGCTGCCTATCGAGAACGTTGTACAGATACGAATCGGCGCACAGCGTGGCCTCCTGGCCCAGATAACCCTGAATATATCCACCGCCCGGATTGGTAAACGAGGCAAAGGCGAGCACGGCCATGTCGCAGAACTGCGCATAGCCGCGACCGTTATCGAGGATTGCCTGCGTGGCGGAGGCATCAAGCACAGTGACCTCGGGCAGGACCGGAGCGGGCTCCTCAGCAGGCGCGGACTCAGCTTCGGCGATTTCCTCGGCAGGCTCCTCGACGGGCTCGGGCGCCGCCTCGGTCTCGGGCGCCGCCTCGACCTCGGTAGTCTCCGCGTTCTCGACGTCCTCGGCGACCTGCTCTTCGGCGGCCACAGCACTCTGAACCTTGGCCTTCATCGCCGCGACAAAGCCGGCAGGGATACCGTCAAACTCGCGAACACCGGCGAGCGAACGCTCGATATCCTTGGCGCACGCTTCGGACACAGTTGCCACGTGACGCTCGGCGGCCTTGGCACGGGCCTCGCGCTTGGGATTGGGCTGACCCGCTCGGTTGGACCTGCGGTTACGGTTCCTGTTGTCGACGTCTGCCATACGTGGCCACCTTTCCTGTCGCTGCCGCTATCGGCTTTTCCCATCCATGATACCCCGCCGCGTACAAAAAAGACGGCCCCGAAGGACCGCCTTTCACATCGTTTTACCGCGTCCGACAAGAAACGCTGCAATCCCCCGCGCTAGTCGCGACGACCGAGGATGTTCAGGATGCGCAGGAACACGTTGATGATGTCCACGAACAGGCTGGATGCCATGAGCACGGCGTTGGGCAGCGTGGGCGGCACCGTCGTTGCCACATAGGTGTCGTAGCCGATGAAGCCGGCAAACACCACGATCACGATCAGGTCGGTGATGGACTGCGAAACGCCCATGAACATCAGCACGATCTCAACCAGAATAGTGGCGAGCAGAATGCCAAAGCCGATGCCATATACGCGCTGGAAAAACTTGGGGAACGTCACGCCCAAGGCGCCAAAGACAAAGGTGATGGCGGCCGTGGCGATAAAGGCAGTGTTGATGGTAGGCAGGTCGTAGTTGGCAAGGCCAAACGACGCGGTCAGGCCAAAGGTACTCGCAAAGATTACGTAGCCCACAAGGGACAGGCCCACGGACTGCTTGCCCGCAGCAGCCGACATCATGACCATGCCGACGATGGTTAAAATAAACGAGCCAAAGACCAGCGGTAGGGCGGCGCCGCTCATCATCATGCGCGCAAACGACATGGTGCTCGTAAAGTAGGCGCCGGCACCCATGGCGCAAAAGCCCAAGAAGATCAGGGCGGACATGGCGAGATTGTACGCGCGCGGCGACATCTCCTTGGCGCGGCTTGCGCCGGTCTCGACGGGGCCGTTCTGATAGCCCTGGATATCGTTCATACTTCGTCCTTTCAAAAAGCGCCACGACAGCGCCGTAGGTGACAAGATCCCTGCCATTGTACCCGAATGCCGTGCGCTCTTACCTGCGGCGCTCGCCCTCAAGCGTGCGGTCAAACGCCCATACCCACCAACGCATCACATGCGTCTGCGAGCCATCCGCCCGCTCACGCGTTTGGTCCTCCAGATACAACTCGGTCGCATGTCCGCCAAAACGTACCTTATAGGTTGCCGTACGAATGCCGTGAACCGTCAGGCCAAACCCGGTGGTCGAGATAATTTCGTCGATCGTAAAGCAACGGCCGTCGACCCAGCAGACGGTGACCGGCACGACTTGTCCGCCCGCAAGGATGCGGGTCACGACGTCCACATACTGCTTGTGCACGCGCCGAGTTTTGCCGTCTGTCTGTCGATATTCCATGCCTCCTATTATCGAACGCATGTTTGCATATTGTAAAGCGAACAGACTGTGGTTTTGGGGTGTTGGGGCGCGCGCACGTGTCCTCATGGTGTGTTAGCAAAAAGAACACCCGCGGTCAACAGGGCTAATATTCATTTTTAGTGCCAAAAAATTCACTGCTCCCATCAGAACTCGGTAAAGAAACCCGCAGGAGGTGATACGATTTATCATGTTTCTGTAACGTGCCTGCAAACTTCGAGAAAGCCCATATATGGACGTAACGTTCTCAACCTTCCTCGGCCAACTTGTGTCGAACCCAGTCCTTGCCGTCACCGTGATCCTCGCGCTCGGCGCCATCTTCGTCAATGGATGGACCGACGCACCCAACGCCATCGCGACCTGCGTCACTACGCGTTGCATGCCCGCCCGCGCCGCCATCCTCATGAGTGCCGCATTCAACTTCCTTGGCGTGCTCATCATGACGCACTTTAACGCGAGCGTCGCCAACACCATCTCCCATATTGTCGACTTTGGCGGAAACAGCACCATGGCGCTCGCCTGCCTGTGCGCGGCGCTGTTCTCCATCGTCGTCTACGGCGCCACAGCGTCGCGTTTTGGCATCCCCACTTCGCAAAGCCACAGCCTTATCGCCGGCCTGACCGGTGCCGCCATCGCCCTCGGCGGTGCGAGCAGCGTCAACGTCCACGAGTGGATGAAGGTCATCTACGGCCTGGCGCTCTCCATCGGCCTGGGCTTTGTCATGGGCTGGGTCCTGTGCAAGCTCGTCTCGATTCTTTTCGCCGCCGCCAACAGGCGACGTGCCAATGTCTTCTTTAAATACGCTCAGATCGCAAGCGCTGCGGCCATGAGCTTTATGCACGGCGCGCAGGATGGACAGAAGTTCATCGGCGTGCTCTTTTTAGGCGTGGCCTTTGCCAGCGGCCAGACGAGCGTCGGCGATGCCGGCATCCCCATCTGGATTATGCTGCTGTGCTCGGCCACCATGGGCATCGGCACCAGCGTGGGCGGCGAGCGCATCATCAAGTCCGTTGGCCAGAGCATGGTCAAGCTCGAAAAGTACCAGGGCTTCTCCGCCGACCTGGCGGGCGCCGCAAACCTGCTGCTTGCCACGCTCACCGGCATCCCCGTGTCCTCCACTCACATCAAGACCTGCGCCATCATGGGCGTCGGCGCCGTCAAGCGCCTTTCGGCCATCAACTTCGGCGTAGTCAAGGACATGATGTTCACCTGGTTCTTCACCTTCCCCGCCTGTGGACTCATCAGCTTTGTCATGGCCAAGCTGTTCATGATGTTCATCTAGTCAAACCGAACGTCCATCCGGACCGTAACACCTCGCCCACCCGTCTTCGCCTCGAAAGGACCCACTCATGGCAAAGAAACCCGATTCGTTCTACTTTGACAACTACGTCGCCTGCGCCGACCTCGCCGTCCAGGCCGCCGAGCTGCTTACCAAGATTTTCGAGAACTTCGATCCCGCAAAGATTCACGATATGCTCGACAAGATGCATGCGATCGAGCATGCGGCCGACAAGAAGCACCATGAGCTTGAGGACGCCCTGCTCACGGCCTTTATCACCCCGCTTGAGCGCGAGGACCTGGATCTGATGAGCTGCTCGCTCGACACCGTGCTCGACCGTATCGAGGGCGTCGTGCAGCGCGTCTACTTCACCAACATCCAGAGCATCCATCCCGACGCCATCGTCATCGCCCACAAGGTGACCGACGCCTGCCGCGCCATGAAGGACCTTATGGTCGAGCTGCCTAACTACCGCAAGTCCAAAACGCTGCGCGAGCTCGTCATCCAGATCAACACCATCGAGTCCGAGGCCGACGAGCTCTATATCAACGCCATGCGTAACCTGCACGTTAACGGCAAGGACCCGCTCGAGGTCATCGCTTGGCGTGACGTGTACGCCTTCCTGGAGTACTGCGCCGACTGCTGCGAGAATGTGGCCGATGTCGTGGATTCGATTGTCATGAAGAACAGTTAATTGGGGGTACGTGTCCCGGCGGCGAAGGGCCGGCCACGGTTTGCTTTCTCACTCCGGCTGCTTTGCAGAGTCGTTCGAAAGTAAACCGTGGCCGGCCCTTCGCCTTACGTACCACCATTGGGAACTTTGGCTGATACTTTGAAAGCAATGAGGCTTTTGTTGGCAGGGCCTTTGAGCCCGATTGGGAACTTTGGGACCGCCTTAAACGTTTAGCTGAATCGGGCTTTGGGTACCCTTTGTTTTGCTTTGGATTGATTCGCTGACTTTGGAGGGTTTGATTATGGGGTATTTGGATCTGGCTCGGGGTCGGTATTCTTGTCGTGAGTTTGAAGATCGGGCTGTGGAGCAGGCTGTGGTGGATGCCATTGTTGAGGCTGGGCGTATTGCTCCTTCTGCTTGTAATAATCATCCAGCCCGTGTGATGGTGCTGGATACGCCTGAGCTGTTGGAGAAGGCTGCTGCTTGTCAGCCTCGGTTTGCTCGTGATGGGTCTATCTTTGGAGCTCCGCTTGTCTTCCTTATTTGCAGCGTTACCGATGATGCTTGGGTGCGCCCGTATGACCAGATGAATTCCAGTGAAATCGATACGTCCATCGTGTGCGACCAGATGATGATGGAGGCCACCGAGCAGGGCCTGGGAACGTGCTGGGTATGCCATTTTAAGCCTGAGGTGGCACAGGAGCAGTTCAATCTGCCCAAGGGCGTCTATCCCTATCACATGCTCGTCTGTGGCTATCCCGCCGACCACATCGCAGACCCCGAGCATCGCGAGGCCCGCACCATTCCCCTCTCCGACTTCCTCCTCAAGTAGATTTTTGGGACATGCCTTAAAACCTACCCTTGACCGCTCACCCGTTCGCCGAGTTCTGCGCCACTATGTGCAGGGCTCGGTTTTTTATGTTACGCACCCCGGCACAGTCATAAAAAAGGACCCGCAAGCTGCGGGTCCTTTCTAGGCACTAAATTGTAGGCCGAATGTTAGTCCAGGTCGTCGGCAGCAAAGTTGTCGATCGGGGCAAAGGGATCGGCCACGGGGACAACCGGGTCAGCGACGGGCAGCGGCTCGGCGGGAACAGTCACCGCAGGAGAAGCGGCAGAACCGACCGGCGTGGAGGCCATGAGGTCGGCCGGGAAGGAGTTCTGGGCATCGTCCATGAAGTGCTGGATGAGCTTGAGATACTCGGCCTTGAACTCCTCACGGGAAGCCTTGAGACGATCGATTTCCTCGAGCTCGGCCTGCTTTTCGGTCAGAGCCTGGCGGATAACCTCGCGGGCCTTGGCGTCAGCCTCGTTGCGGATACGCTCAGCGTTCTCGTTGGCATCGTTGACGATGGTCTCAGCGGTCTGCTGGGCAGCGATCAGGGCAGCGGAAATCTGGCGCTCCTGAGCGGAGAAGTCAGGGGCGGGAGCAGCCACGGGGGCGGCGGGAACGGCCTGGGCGGTGGCATCCTGAGCCTGGGCAAGCTGAGCCTGTGCATCGGCAAGCTGCTGCTCGGTAGCAGTCAGACGACCCTTAAGGTCGACGATCTTAGCGAGCATAGCGTCAACCTCGGAGGACAGCGTCTCCAAGAAGACGTCGACCTCGGCAGGATCGTAGCCACGCTTGGCCTCAGAGAAAGTCTGAGCCTGGATGTCTGCAGGGGTAATAGCCATAACAAGTCTCCTTTTTCATCGCCTCGGCGCTACACGCCCGACGTAAGTTACAAAGTCAGTTCTATACGAGTATACCTATAAGAAGCTGCAGAACCAGCCTCTGCACCAACTGCAACGCAATAATCGCAACGACCGGCGAAAAATCGATACCGCCCATCGGCGGAATGAAACGACGGAACAGGTTGAGCCACGGACCGCACACGCTATCGAGCACCGCAGCAATATCCTGAAGTAAACCACCCTGCTTCATGGGAATCCACGTCATAAAGCAGTAGACGACAATGAGCGTGGAATAGAAGTTGAACAGCGTGTTGACCAGCTGGACGATAGTGTAGATGTTGATGGGAATCTCCTCGTCTTGTCTTTACTTAAGGTAGCCGTCGGCACGAAGCTTCTTGAGATCGGAATCTTTGACCTCGCAACCGGCGGGCAGCACCATGAACACGCGGTCGCCTACCTCCTTGACCGTGGCGCCCAGACCGCAGGCAAAGCCGTAAGAGAAGTCCAAGACGCGCTTGGCAACTTCGGTGCGTACGCCCACAAAAATCAGTGCGACAGGCTGCTTGGTGCGAACGCGGCGCACCACGGTCTCCACGTCGTCATAGCTCTCGGGGCGCAGGACATAGGCCGGCAGTTGCGGCGTGGCGTTGATGATATTGCTCGCATAGGCCGAGGCATCGCTCGGTGCAGGCGCGGGTGCAGCGGCGGCACGGGCGCGGGTGTTCTCGGCGTAGCTCGACGGCGTGTCATAGGCACCAGGACGATAACCGCTCGCAACACTGTCCTGCGAGCGCGAAGGCGGGTTATACGTCGTGGCATGGCGGGAGTCATCGCCGACCAGCTGACCGGAGCGCGTATACACGGCAACCGACTCAGCTTCACCGCGGCGCGTCTGACCAAGCAGGCCGTTGCTCGGCTCGTCTTGGGTGTAGAAGCCCTCGCCCGAAGCACCGCCGTAGCCGTTGCCCTGATAACTATCGTCATAGCCGTCATCGTAGCCGTAGTCGTCGTCCTGGCCATAACCCTGGTCGTAACCCTGCTGGCCGCCCAGGTGCATCTTATTTTTAATCTCGTCAAGGAAGCCCATGGTTGTGTCCTCTCGCGGTTTAGTGCAGGCGCCCCGATAATCAGTGCGCACTTCAGAGCCTTATTTTACTGCAAACTCCGGGCTAAATACTACCCTGCCCAGGCGAACGAGCGTAGAGCCCTCCTCAAGGGCAGGCTCAAAGTCCTCGCTCATGCCGCAGGAAAGCTCAGGCAGGTTCAAATCGGGATGCGCCGCCTCCAGCTCATCCCTCAGCTCACGAAGCCCCGCAAAGGTGCGGCGTGCCACATCCTTATTCCCCCGGGGCGCCATAGTCATAAGCCCCTGTACGCAAATTCCCTCAAGTTCCGCAAGCTCACCCGCGGCGGCGCGAATCTCATCGGGCGAAAAGCCTCCCTTCGACTCCTCACCACTCACATTGACCTCGATGAGCACACGCTGGGGGCCGGCGAGCTCGCCTGCCTCAATCTTGCGGACAGCACGGCTCGAGATCGCCTGTGCCAGATGCAGCGAACCCACCGAGTGAATCAGCTCGGCTGAGCCCAGCACCGCATTGATCTTATTGGTCTGCAGGTTGCCGATCATATCGAAGCGCACCTCGGGCAGCTCCGGATGCTCCGCCAGACCCGTGAGCTTGCGAACCAGCTCCTGCGGGCGGTTCTCGGCAAAATGGCGATACCCCGCCTGGATGGCGGCAGCGGTCTCATCGACACCAACGGTCTTGGACACGGCAATGAGGCGCGCGGCGTCGTGGGGGCGGCCCGCGCGATCGAGCGCCGCATAAAAACGTTCCAGAATCTGCTCGCGGCGAGCGCGCATCAAATCCAAATAGTTATCCATTGCCAATCGCCTCCGCTGACAGCCAAACAAGTAGTCCCATGCTAACGCAAGAGCGCGGCCCGCATGTGCAAGGCCGCGCTCACTTAGGTATTTACAATCTTTCGACGAACGGGGCTACTTACTCCTCGTCGTCCTCGCCATCGTCCTCGTCCTCAAGATGATCGAGCAGGTAGCGAAGACCCTCGCTGACCTCGTTGGCGGGCACCTTGGCAACGTAGCGCGCGTCGACGGCGGGCCTCATGATAACACCCTCGCCCGAAGGCACGCGCATGCTCTCGAGCTCGTCCTCATCAGTGCGGGCGATATCGCCGGCGTTCATACGCTGACCAGTCAACAGGAAGGTCAGACGGCAAGCGGCATCGATGGAAATGGAAGCGATGCGATCGAGGTAGCGCGAAACCATGATGGCGCGGCGCAGGTCGTCATAGTTGCTGTCGTCGTCCATAAAGTCGCCCGTATCCATACGGTTAAAGGTGCGGAAGAACTTCTCGTAGGCAGCGTGCACTGGCTCGTCCTCGACGGCCAGGTTGCAGATGATGGACATATCATTGGTGACGAGCGCAGAAAGCGAAGAGCCCAGCACCTGGTAGACGGCCTCAGCCTCGGCCTCAACCGTGCCGACAAGCTCCTTGGGCAGCGAGATGTCGGCCTTGATCATATGACGCGTGGCACGGCAGATCTGACGGACCTTATCGGTCATGCGCTGCAGGTTAAAGTCGACGTAGATGATCGTCTGAAGCAGGCGGAAGTCGGAGGCGACCGGTGACTGCGTGGCGATCAGGTTGTAGCAGACGGCCTCCAGGTTGGCGCAGCGCGCGTCAATCGAAAGCGTGCGTTTCTTGGTCTTGGTGGCGAGCTTGCGGTCGTCGGTCACATAGGCCTTCACGGCATCGTGGAGAGCCAGATCGACGGCCTCATAGATGCTCAGCATCTCGTGACGGGCCTCGACGAGCTGACGGGAAAACAGTTTGCGCATGGTTCACTCCAATCAGTTGGGTGCGGTCATGCAGCCCGCACAGTGAATACGCACCGGACCAGGTCCGACGGCTTGGGACTAGTCGCACCGATCAGCCAAAGCGGCCGGTGATATAGTCTTCCGTCCGCGAGTCCACCGGGCTGGTGAAGATCGCGTCGGTTTGACCATACTCGATGAGCGTGGCGGGCTCGCCGGCAACTTCCTGCAAGAAGAATGCGGTGTAGTCGCTGATACGAGCTGCCTGCTGCATTGAATGCGTGACGATGATGATCGTCATCTCGGGCGCCAGCTCGGCCATCAGATCCTCGACCTTAGAGACGGACGTGGGGTCGATGGCGGAGCAGGGCTCGTCCATCAGAAGAACATCGGGTTGCACCGCAAGCACGCGCGCGATGCACAGACGCTGCTGCTGACCGCCCGAGAGCGCCAAACCATCCTTGTTGAGCTGATTGGATACCTCTTTCCAGAGGTTGGCGCGCTTGAGCGATTCTTCCACGATGTCATCGAGGTCGCTTTTGCTAGTCACGCCCTGTAGACGAGGGCCAAAGGCGACATTCTCGTAGATGGATTTGGGAAACGGGTTGGGCTGCTGAAAGATCATGCCCACGCGACGACGGAGGTCGACCGGGTCGACGCCCTCGGCATAGATATCGTTGCCGTCGAGCGTCATGGTGCCCTCGACGCGCGTACCCTCGATCAGATCATTCATGCGGTTGATGCAGCGCAAAAACGTCGACTTGCCGCAGCCCGAAGGGCCAATGAAGGCGGTGATGGCGTTTTTGGCGATGTTGAGGTCAAGCCCCGTCAGCGCATGAAAGTCACCGTACCAAAAGTTGAAATCCTTGGCCGTAATGGCCGCTTGCTCCAGCGTGGGAGCGGACTGATAAACGGACATGGGACTCCTTAACTAGCGACGCTTGCGCGACAGGAAGCGCGCAAACAGGTTGAAGGCAAGAATGATCACCATCAGCAAGAGCGCGGTGCCGTAGGCTGCGTTCATGTTGATGCCGTCGTTGGCAAGCAGGTACAGGTGAACCGTCATGGGGCGGCCGGAATCGAGCGGCGAAATAGGTAGATTGATGGCTTGGCCCATGGTGTAGAGCACCACCGCGGTCTCGCCAATGGCGCGACCGATGGCGAGGACGATGCCCGTGGCAATACGGCCAAAGGCAGAAGGAAGCACAATCTTGGAGACAACCTGCCACTTGGTGGCGCCCAGGCCGTACGCGCCCCAACGGATATAGCGCGGGACGGCGCGAATGGCCTCTTCGGTGGTGCGCATGACAATGGGAAGCATCAAGAGCGCGAGCGCCAGAGCGGCCGAGACCATCGAAAGGCCCAGGCCCATGGCCTCGACAAACAAGGCGTAGCCAAACAGGCCCATAACGATGGAGGGCACCGAGGCCAAAGCGTCAGCAGCGTAGCGAATGAGCTCGACGACCTTGCCCTGCTTGGCGTACTCGGCCAGATAGACGGCTGCCAGCACAGCAATCGGCGTGCAGATAAGCATGGCGAGCGCCGTCACATAGACGGTCGAGACGATCGTGGGCCAAATTCCGCCCTCGGCGTTGACGCCCTGGGGCCAACCGAAGATAAAGTCGAGCGAGATATGCGGCAGGCCGTTAATGACCACATAGGCAATGATAGCGACAAGCACCAGCGTGGTGATGTATGCCGCGGCACGGAACACGCCAAGCATGATCTTGTTGGACAGGTCCTTGTTGATGCGGCCCTTCTTGCCATGGGAAAGGGCACGCTTGATGCGCTCGCGCGACGAGGTCGTATCGACCGTCGTGTCAACGGAATCGGACATAGCCTACCCCCTCTTCTTCTTGGAAATCAGACGGACGATGCCCACCAGCGTGGCGGAGATGATAAACAGGACCACGCCCATGCCGAACAGCGCCGAGCGGTGCAGACCCGAGGAATAGCTCATGTCGAGCGCGATCTGGCTCGTGAGCGTCGAGATGGGGCTCGCAATGCTGTCGGGAATAACCGGGGCGTTACCCACGACCATGAGCACGGCCATGGTCTCGCCGATGGCACGGCCCATACCCAGCACGATGGCATCCACGATACCCAGCTTGGCGGCAGGTAGCACGACCTTATAGATGGTCTGCCACTTAGTAGCACCCATGGCATACGATGCCTCGCGAATACCCATGGGAATGGAATTGAGAGCATCGATGGTAAGCGTCGTGATGGTGGGCACGATCATAATGGCGAGCACGAACCACGCCGTCAGCGCGCCAAAACCAAGACCGCCGGTCAGTTGTGCGATAAACGGGCGGATGATGATCATGCCAAAGAAGCCATAGATGATAGAAGGGATGCCGGCCAACAGGTCAACGGCAGGGCTGATGAGCTTGCGCACGCGCCTGCTGGCGATCTCGACCAGATACACGGCCGTGCCCACGCCTAGGGGCACACCCATGGCGAGCGCACCGACGGTCACCAGACCCGAGCCGGCAAGCAGCGACACGATGCCGTAGTGACCCTCAGAGGGCGCCCACGTAAAGCTAAAGAAGTCCGCCAGACCGATGTCGGTAAAGACGGGCAGCGCCGAGTACGTGGTAAAGACAAAAATCAGGATGACGGTAACGACCGCCAAGAACGCGCAGGCAAAGAAGATCCACTGCAGCGCCTTCTCCTTGATATAGGTACTGCGCGATACGAGCGCCAGCTCGCGCTTCTTGGGCGTCTGAACATTCCGCTCAGTCTGGGAGTTTTCCTGTGCTTCCATGCTACTCACTCCCCTTCTCGTCGTTGGTGACGGGGATAAAGCCCGCCTCGCGAATCTGCTTGTCCATCTTTTCGGACGTCACGTAGTCGATGTAATCCTGCGCCTGCTGCGAAGGCGCACCCTTCACAAAGAAGTAAAGGTCGCGTGAGATGGGATAGCCGCCGCTCGCGACCGTCTTCTCGGACGCCTCAACATGATTGACCGAGACGGCCTTGACCGAGGTCTTGGCGTTGAGGCTATCGACGAAGCCCAGCGAAATGTAGCCAATGGCACCGCGCGAACGAGATACCACGTCGCGCACCTGGCCCGTGCCCGAAAGAACGGCCGAGCGGCGATCGAACGGGGTGCCGTCCATCACGATGGTGCGAAAGGCCTCACGCGTACCGGACGCCTCATCTCGGTTGATGACCTGAATCCTCAGGTCCTCGCCACCGACTTCTTTCCAGTTGGTGATCTTGCCGGCGTAAATATCGCGGAGTTGCTCGGTCGAGAGGTTATCGACCGGGTTATCGTCGTTCACGATGACCGCGATACCGTCGTGGGCAATGACGATGGGAGTCAGGCCCAAATCCTGTTCGTCGGCATTGAGTCCACGGGAGGAGCTGGCGATATCGGCCGTGCCAGCACTGACGGCTTCGATGCCAGCGGAAGAGCCCAAACCGGAAACGAGCACGTCGATGCCGGTCTCCTCCTTAAAGCCCTCTGCCGCAATCTCGGCGATAGGAAGGCAGGTCGTGGAGCCGGCCACGGTAATGGAAGAGGTAGAAGATCCCGAAGAACAGGCGCACAGCGTAAGCGTAAGCACAGCGGCGCTCAGGACCGATACGATCTTTCTCATAGCATCACGCCGATCGCAGCATGGCGCCCACAGGTGCCGTCCTCGTTACGGTAGGAATAAAAGCGGTCGTTCTGACGCACAGTCGAAAGCTGGGTATCCACGATATTATCCGCGTCCACACCGGCATCTACCAGCGCCTCACAAATGGCAGCGGAAAGATCGAGCATGCGAGAGGCACTCGCATCGATGCAAGAGAACTCGACGGCAAAGCGATCCATGAGTTCCTGGGATGCCTCATATTCGTCAGCCAAGATATGGGGGCCGATATAGGCGGAAACGTCGCTCGCATCGCAGCCGGCAGCATCGCAAAGCGCCTGGCACGCCTTGGCAGAAATACGTGCAATCGTGCCCTTCCAACCGGAGTGCACCACGGCAAATCCGCCAGGGGCCACCAGCACCACGGGAACGCAGTCGGCAAAGCAGAGCAGCACGGGCACGTCATGGGCCGTACAGACGATGGCATCGCAGCCCTCGGCAATCTGCTCGCGAACAGCCTCAAGATCGTCGGCGCCGTTCGAAGTCACCGTAACGATATGGTCACCATGTACCTGATTGGGCACGAGCAGATTATGCTCGCACTCAGTGGCGCCCATAGCTTCGAGCGCTCGACGACGATTTTCTTGAACAGCAAAGGGGTCATCGCCTACATGCGAGCCCAGGTTGAGCGAGGAGTACGCATCTTCAGAAACGCCACCGGTGCGCTCGGTAAAGGCAAAGCGGACATCGGATGTCGCGCCCTCCACCAACGTAACTCCATCATGGTCGACACGCGAAACGTTGTCCGCACGTGCTGCCATACTAAAGCCTCCTAATAACACAAGTACCGCGGCGTCGCCGCGCAGTCCGCGTTTATACGGCTGTCATACTTCCTTAAAAGGATACCCGCAGCGGTAGGGACCAAACGTAAAGGGAACGTAAGGAGATTGGAGGCTTTCGTTTACAAACGAGAAACAAAACGGGGTGCATCCAAATGGACACACCCCGTGCAGGTCGTTGAGAAAAACGAACTAGAAGCTACCGCGCTTCAGGAAGTCGGGAAGCTCGAACTGGTCGTTGCCAAAGTTGGGCAGCTCGGTACCACCGACGTTGCGGGTCGGAGCGGCCTGAGCCGGGCTGGCAGCCGGAGCGGTGCGCTGCGGCGCAGCGGGGGCAGCGGCCTTGCTCTGAGACTGCTGAGCAGCAAAGAGCTCATCCTGACGGTTGACGTTGGAGTCGGAGAAGCCCGTAGCGATGACGGTGATACGCACCTGATCGCCCAGGGACTCGTCGACAACGGTACCGAAGATGATGTTGGCCTCGGGGTCGACGGCGTTGGCGACAACGTCGGCGGCGTCGCTGATCTCCTGGATGCCCAGGTCCTTGGAACCGGCGATGGAGAGCAGCACGCGCGTGGCACCATCGATGGAGCTCTCGAGCAGCGGGCTGGAGATGGCCTGCTGGGCAGCGTCGACGGCACGAGTATCCCCAGAAGAGGTACCGATACCCATCATGGCGGTACCGGCCTGCTTCATGATGGTCTTAACATCGGCGAAGTCCAGGTTGATGATACCGGGGACGGTGATGAGGTCGGTGATGCCCTGGGTGCCCTGGGAAAGGACGCCATCGGCAATCGCGAAGGCCTCGAGCATGGTGGTCTTCTTCTCGGCGATGTCGAGCAGCTTATCGTTAGGAATGACGATCATGGTGTCGACGCAATCGGAGAGGGTCTTGATGCCCTCCTCGGCGCTCTTCTTACGCTTGCGGCCCTCGAAGGTGAAGGGCTTGGTCACGACGGCGACGGTCAGTGCGCCGACCTCGTTCATCGCGATATCGGCAACGATGGGAGCGGCGCCGGTACCGGTGCCGCCGCCCTCGCCGCAGGTGATAAACACCATGTCGGCGCCAGCGAGCGCCTCGGCGATGTCGTCGCGGGACTCATCGGCAGCCTTGCGGCCAACCTCGGGATTGGCGCCGGCGCCCAGGCCGCGGGTAAGGTCGGTGCCGATGTGCACCTTGATATCGGCATCAGAGATCGCGAGTGCCTGAGCATCGGTGTTGATGGCAACAAACTCGACGCCGCGGATGCCCTCTTCGATCATTCGATTGACCGCGTTGGTACCGCCGCCGCCGACGCCGACCACCTTAATGACGGCAAGGTAGTTGTTGATCTCTGTCTCGTGCATGTCGGTCCTCCGAACAAAGGTTATAGCCATAGCATGGGTCGACCCCTGCGCACATTAACCTTCAGGTTGAAAGTAAATGCAAAGGTAAACCGTATTATGTTTGCACATTATGAACGTATCAGTCAAATAATTGACCGTGAAAACCAAACAAACCAGATAAACGGCGTGGTATGGCCCCTCAACAAAGCATCAACCAGCGCTACGAGGTCGGAGCATTCCTAAATGTGTAGTTGCCCGGAGAGCGCACATTGATATACGTTACGCCCTCTACCTGCGAAAGCAACTTGGTGACTACGCGTTCCTTCTTGGCGATATCGTCCGAATCGCCCAGCGACACCTCAATGCCGTTATTGAGGTTTGCCGAGATGGCTTCGACCGAAGGCGTGGAAATATCCTTGACTTGTCCCAAGAACTCGCTCGAAAAACCACGCACATAATCCAGGCCGGCCTTAACGGCTTTGGAGTTCACCGCCTGGCCGGAAACCGGAGCGACATCCGCCGAGACATCAGTCAATAACACCGCGCCATAATGCTTGGCGAGCGCCAGCGCGGCATCGATTCCGGTCAAGGTATTTGAGCCCTGCCCTGTCGTGATGACGTTGCCCTGGTCGTCCACTTCGACCGACGTCGACAGCGGGGCGATCCAGGTGTCATCGCCTCCGATAGCCCAGGCAAGGTCGTCGGAACTGATATATGCAATGGCGATAACTTTACGCTCCGTCGGCGTGATGATAAGCGTATGGGGAAACTGGCGCTGGACATCCACGCCCGAGACCCACGGGTTTTGCTTGAGATCCTCGGTAATCTGGTCGGGATCGACGTTAAAAAGCGACGTTCCCTCGGGCAAGTCGATCAGCTGGATAGCATCGTGCTTCGTCACATGCTCGCTGCCTTGAATCTGAATATCAGTGGCAGTAAACAATCCAGAGTTGATCACCACGATGACAACGATGACGAGCACGGCCAAGACGGCCAAAACGCCGCCCACGATTTTGCCTTTGCCTGTAACGACAGAAGCGGCGTCTGATGTTTTATTTGCCATCGCTCCAAGTGAAGATAACGGGTTGAAGCCTTTTTTACTCGAAGGCTTCTTGGCGGTAGCCGGCACCGATGTCAGCGAGCGCGGTTTCGATGCGCCCAGCGTGCGGCCTGGACGCGAGATCGGAAGAGCACACGTCTGAACTCCAGTCACACTTGAATCTCGTATGCCGTCTTCTGCTTGAAAAAAA